>Ga0307518_10003112_pt1 | contig 12002 bp, 7 predicted proteins | sample 25_EM_MG_FD_203889 | JGI IMG/M metagenome (GOLD analysis project Ga0307518, IMG submission 203889) | Populus trichocarpa ectomycorrhiza microbial communities from riparian zone in the Pacific Northwest, United States - 25_EM | ecosystem: Host-associated > Plants > Roots > Unclassified | place... | reverse complement strand
AGTCTATTTTCATAAAAAAAAAAACATGTGAAGATAATTAAGAGTTAAAAAAAGAAAAACAATTTTCTTCGTCATATTACATTTATGATTTTAATTCTCTCAAAGGGCTTGCTATGGATTAAGGTATGCTTTTTTAAATAATTGTTTTGAAAATGAAAATCATGAAGTTGAACATTTTGAATTATTTTTGTTTAAAAATTAAAATAATTATTTGCATGTAGTATCAAAGTATTAAAATTAAAAACTTATATTTTTTTTCATTCAAAGATTACTATTTATCTGAATTTTATGAATCTTAGGTTTTAATTGAAGAATTTCATTTTATTTTTCTTGCCTATTGTAATAGTAAAAAAGGAAAATCTTGTGGTGGCTTAAAATTGCTAATTACATGTTGTCGTATGCATAAACAAACTGGTATGTGAAGACTGGATTTAAGGTATTAATCTGCAATAGAGTTCAAGACTATAGTGAATCAAGAGTTTGCGAAGTTGGATCGTTTTGATGGAACAAATTTTATACGTTGGAAAGACAAGATGATGTTCTTATTGATTGCTTTAAAGATCTCCTACATCTTTGATCTGAATCTGCCTAAAATTCCTACATCTACATCTGAAAACAATGATCAGTTGAAGGCAGAGTGTAAGAAACGAGATGAAGAAGAATTGTTGTGCTTGTCAGCCAGCAACGTTCACAGTGCTGGTCTTTAGGAATACTGATGCTGTATAGTTAGGACTCTGTGCTGGTCTTCAGGAATACTGATGCTGTTAGGACTCTAGTGTTTGAATTTGAATTAATCTTCTGTTATCAGGTTGTTAGGAAAGCTTATCCTGTGTTTTTGTTCATTCTTCATGGCTATATATATATATATATATCCTCATTGAGTTAATAAGAAGATAACTTTCCAAGGTATTCTAACGTTTATGTGGTATCAGAGCTTTGATGACCAAACGGTCACAAGTTCGAATCTCACAATCCCCATTTATTTGTTAAAAATTAAGCACAAGGTAATGTGAGTCTGTGCAACTTTCAAGCCCAAAGGGCTTTTACTTGAGGGGGTGTGTTAGAGAATAATATAAATCATATCTTAGGACCTCACCTAAAAGCTTAAGCTTTTGGGTTGAGATGGTTCTTTGACATGGTATCAGAGCATCTTTAATTTTTTTTCCATCATCTTTCTCATCATGACTGATCCCAACAACACCAGCCACTTTCACACCAGCCTGCCCAAGTTGGTGGCCATCAATGTCACGACACAGGCTCCTCTCAAGCTCACCAGCTCCAATTATTTGTCTTGGAAGCTGCAATTCCAAACACTTTTTATAGGTTATGATCTCCAAGGTTTCGTTGATGGAACCAAACCTTGTCCACCATAATATCTCATCACTGACAACTCAAACACTCTTAATCCTGACTACCATGCATGGATACGTCAAGATCAACTAATATTAAATGCTCTCATCCAAAATGAAACCTGGGATTTGGTTTCTCCTCAATGTGCCTCTAACTTAGTCGGTTGTAAATGGATTTTTAGGGTGAAGCGCAATTCTGATGGCAGTGTTTCTCGCTATAAAGCACACTTGGTGGCCAACGGCTTAGCGACCAGGGCTTGACTATACCGAAACCTTTAGTTCGGTTGTCAAGCCAACCACAGTTCGTCTTGTTCTGTCCATTTCAATAAATAATGGGTGGAGGATGCGATAATTGGATATCAACAATGCTTTTCTTCAGGGACATCTGCAGGAAGACATATACATGGTTCATCCGTTTTCCTTTGTAGACAAAGAACGACCACATTTCGTCTGCAAATTGCATAAAGCCATTTATGGGCTAAAGCAAGCACCACGTGTATGGTACCATGAACTCCACTCCTTTCTGATTAATAACGACTTCACAAATTCAGTGAATGATACATCCTTGTTCATTCTTAAACATCATGGACATCTTCTATATTTATTGGTATATGTGGATGACATTATCATCACCGGTGATGATGAGCATGCAGTCGACCTCCTTGTTCAAAACTTAGCCAAGCGGTTCTCACTGAAGGATCTAGGGTCTCTAACTTATTTCCTTGGTGTGGAAATTCAATCCCATCCTCACAGGTTGGTGCTTTCTCAACACAGATATATTCAGGATCTCTTGCATCGTACCAACATGAGCAACTCACGGCCTGTGGCTACTCCACTTCCACCAGGTCCTCCTCCCACTCTTACAATGGGTGAGTTGCTTCTTGATCCATCTGAATATCGCGCCACTGTTGGAAGTCTTTAATATCTGTCACTTACCGGACCGGATTTATCTTTTGCTGTGAACAAGTTGTCACAATTCATGCACAAACCGACTGAAGAACATTGGAAACTTGTCAAACGACTACTATGTTATCTCTCAGGCACCAGTAACGTAGGTCTTCTTCTGCATCATCAATCACCTGCTCACTTGCATGCTTTTTTAGATGCAGATTGGGGGGAAAACAAGGATGACTTCTCCTCCACCAGTGCCTACATTCTATACCTTGATCGGAATCCTGTCTCATGGTCATCCAAGAAACAACAAACCATTGCTCGATCATCAACGGAGGCTGAATATCGCTCTGTGGCTGACACGGCCTCAGAAATCAGCTGGATATGTTCATTATTGAATGAACTTCAATATTCGGTTAATCAAGTTCCTGTGATTTATTGTGATAATATTGGTGCAACACAACTAAGTTCAAATCCAGTTTTTCATTCAAGGATGAAACATGTCTATATTGATTTCCATTTTATCTGCGAAAGAGTTCAGTCTGGAGTTCTTCGGGTTTGTCATGTCTCCTCTGATGATCAACTCGCTGATGCATTGACAAAATCTCTTCCCCGTTATCGGTTTGAGTTACTCAAGGACAAGATTGGACTTACTCAAGGTCTTCCATCTTGAGGAGGGATGTCAGTCAGCAACGTTCACAGTGCTGGTCTTCAGGAATACTGATGTTGTATAGTTAGGACTCTGTGCTGGTCTTCAGGAATACTGATGCTGTTAGGACTCTAGTGTTTGAATTTGAATTAATCTTCTGTTATCAGGTTGTTAGGAAAGCTTATCCTGTGTTCTTGTTCATTCTTCATGGCTGCATATATATCCTCATTGAGTTAATAAGAAGATAACTTTCCAAGGTATTCTAATGTTTATAGTGCAGATGTCACATCCTCAATAATCTATCAAATCGTCTGTATGATCTTTTCACATCCATAAAGCCTTTAAAGGAAATCTGGAAGTTATTGGAATACAAATACTACATAGAAAAACAAAGTGTGGACAAATTCCTTATTATGAAATATTTTGAATTTTTAATGTTGATAATGTTTATGTTATGGATCAAGTCCATAAGTTACAAGTCCTAATCCTAAACTTAAAGACTTGAAAGTGGAAGTTCCTGAAGCATTACAAGTAGGAGGAATAATTGTGAAACTTCCTCCTAGTTGGAATGAGTGCAGGAAGAATAATTGTGAAACTTCCTCCTAGTTGGAATGAGTACAGGAAGAAGTTATTACATACCACAAAAGAATTTTCTTTTGAATAGATTAAAAAACACTTGTGGATTGAAGAGGAAACAAGAATTCATGTAAAGAAATTCACCATTGAATCTGGAAAAAAAGTAAATTATATTGAAGACTTTGTTGTATCTTGAAGGTATATTGTTTTAATTATGCAACAAATATAGTGGAAGTAATTAATACCTTAAAGATAATGATTTTTATGCCTCAAAACCTGTTTGATATACCCCGTGTCATTACATGGAAACGAACACTAGACATATAATTGAGTGAAGATGAAACCAATAAGTATATGAGAATTGTTTCTTTGTATAAAGACGAGTAAATAAGAGATGAGCTTGCCACGAGTAAAGTAGTGGGTTAAGAATTTGATTTTTAACCCGCATGCTTGTGTTTGGCTCGAAGGGCCAAGTCCTTTTGGTAAATTATAAATTTTATATCCAAGTGTTTCATATAGTTGGCAAGGCTTCATTACATGACAGAAAGCCGACACATGTATGATTTAGGGGATGCATTCTTTCTTTCTCTAAATAATTGAAATATTTCTTTCAATGTTGCAAGTAAATAGTTTAGATCAAACTAGTTTATTACCATCACTATGCTACGAGATGTGTAAACTTAAAAATTAATTCAGTAATTTGAATAGAAACTAATCTCAAACATGTAGTGTGCCAATATTTATAAAAGATATGTAACTATTATACATGTCTTTTAACACTTAAATAAATATTTTTGTAAGGCACTAGCACATTAATTAATTGCAATATATATATATATATATATATATATATATATATATATATATATATATATATATAATGCCTTTTTATGTATGCATGAAAACATAAAAAAATCAATCTCATTTTCATTTTTACCAATTACTATCACCTAAGATGATAGATAAAAAAAAACCATGGAAAATACAACTCGCATGAATCAAAGATAAATAATGATAAATTGATATTAAGTTCAACTCAAGTCTAAAAAAAAAATTAAAGATCATGGGAGCACAATCTAGGCATGACTCTTGATTTTTATCCTTATGGTTATTGGTTTTTCATTTGCAACAATCATTGTTGTTAGAAAAATTCTCAATGAATAATAAACCGTTCAGTAAAATAAAAATAAAAAAAACTCAAAAGTTTAAAATATCTTACACTAAAGTAATGGATCCATTTGCATTAATGAACATTCTAACAAGTAAGGTTCCAATTCTTTGGTGATTAGTTAAGCTACTACAATTCTAGTGAAGAATTTGTTTTTTTTTTTTAAAAAAAGATAGTGTCTCGCATGCCAAAAACATTTTCTCCAAAACAATCCTTAACAGGCAAGGGAATTAGATGTATAGAGTAGCTCAAATGGTCGAGTTCTATTGAGACTAAATTATAGTAAGGGAAATGGATAAATATAATACGTTCCTTCACAAAGTCCACTAGAATACGAGAGTTTTTGGGTATATTTATAAGAAAGACCTTTCATTTTGTTGCTTGAATTCCAAATTCAAGAAGATCGGTAAAGAAGTGTTTGGTTTAACTATAAGGCCATACCATGAACAAAAAGAAAGAAACACTTTTAACAATAAAAACAACATTTAAAAAAAATTAATGATGGCCAACAAATCCCCCATTTAAGGTAAAAAGCATAGGAAAAAATTATAAAGAAAAAAAATGAAAAGTCTAGAAGAGAAGACATACAAGGAGTCGTATGAAATAACCATAGAGCAAAACTAGCATGATTTTTTTCTCCCTTTGCATTTTACCATTAACTTTAACCGCACAAGGAAAAAAGGATGCATACCTTGAACCAAATTAAGAAGGATACACAAATGTAGTAGTAATCTTGTGATAACAATTGAAAACAAAATAAAATGTAAAAAAGGAATGCAAAAATTAATAGAAGTTAAGAAGGATAATTAAAAAGAGGGGAAAATGAATTTGATTCTTAAGAGTTCGGCTTAAGCTCTAAACACATTGAAGGCAAACTTAAACAGTATCATGCACTCTCACCAAATACCACTCCTTACCAATAAGCGCTCCAATACCAATTTTTACTAAGGTTAATAGAAAATCTAGATTTGGATTGGAAATACATATCTATAAAAGAACCCAACAACTAGAAAGCTCAAAGGCTCTTTAGAAAGCATTAGTATTTAGCATAACTTCACTATTATTGTTAAATTAATATAATATAAATTATATCTTGAACTTTCATTTAAATATTTAAGTTTCTAAGTTGAGATGATTTTTTAACATTGTATCAAAGCATTATTGATCAAGCGGTCATGAGTTTAAATCTTATCACCATTATTTTATTTGATAAAATTAAGCACAAGGTAATGATGAGTTTATGCAAGTTTAAAGCCTAAAAAACTTTCACTTGAAGGGGTGAGTTAAAGAATAATATAAATCATATATTATGACTTTACTTAATAGTTTAAGCTTTTAGGTTCAGATAGTTATTTAACATGGTATTAGAGTTTTGTTGACTATAAGTGATCATGAATTTAAATCTCATCATTCCCTTTCTATTTAATAAAATTAAGCACAAGATAACGGTTGATCTGTGCATGTTTCAAGCCTAGAAGGCTTTACTTGATGTGGGTATGTTAGAGTATAATATAAATCATATCTTGGACCTTCACATAACAACTAAGATTTTTAGATTTTAATTGTTCTTTGATAATCACAACATTATTCACCTATACATAATTCAAATTTTCTTATAATGCACTTAAAAATTCAATTGTTTAACAAATTACAAGACTTATAATCTAACATACGTGTTATCCTAACAATATATCAAGTTTTCCTACCGTGGTCTTGAGGATTAAACCAAATAAGCAATGGTATCATGTTTAGCCACTTCTAGCTGATAAAAAAACCATAAGATCATCGAAGATGACAAAGGTTTTTAGCTTTTAAATAGCTTCAAAGCCCCTTTTTCTTATCTTTGATTGTCAAAACCATTTTGATTGTCAAAACCATAACAATCCATGAGAAGTCAATTGCCTACATATTTTTAACCTAATCCCTTTATTTGCTCCTATCACAACTGTATAAATAAGACAAATTAAGAATGTGTACTTAGTTAAGGGACTTAAAAGTATGATAAAAATTCAAAGCAATGCCTGACAATGAAAAGGTTAAGCCACCGAATCATGTAAATTCATATCAAACTGTGAAAGAAAATAAAAAAATGAGCAATGATTGCTACAAAAACCTATATTCTATACAGGTTAAAAAAATATCTAAAAAATTGGTTCTAAAAGGTATTGAAAGGTGAAGAAATATTAGGTTACCTTCGAATTTTCCATGACCACACCATTTCCATCTTTTATTGCTGAAGATTCTTCCCTATCCATAATAACACAAAAGGCCTATTTTTAGTTCTTATTTTATTGTATAATAATGGGGATTTGATTATTAGAGAGTGGGCTAAAGTTGTTGTAATGATGTTCTGTAGTGATTGACAACTACTTTGGTGGGAAGACTTAGAGGCATTATAATAAAAAAAAAAAAAGGTTGTGTATTGATTGCCAAAACACTTTATAAATTGTGGACTAGTCAAAAACCTTGTTTATGATACTTGTATATGTAGGGTTCCTAACAGAAATAAAAATTTATAATTTACATAAAAAAATGGATTCAAGAACAATAAATAATTTTTTTTATTGGTAATCAAGAAAGATCTAAAAGATATATATATATATATATATATTATCCATTAATAACACAATAATTAGTGAAACTAGTATTACTAGGAGTTAGTGAGAGTGCAGCACCACATAATTACATCTTCTAAAGTTGTTGTTTCTTTAATTGTATAAAATTTAACAATTACCAAGAAAAACAAATGAATAATTACCGTTAAAATGAAGATATTATTGCTAAGCTAAAAGAAATAGCATTAAGAAGGTCTCAAAAACAAAACAAAAATTTTATTAAGAATAATGTGGTATATCTATAAGAGTCAAAATTTGACTTAAGAATTAATAATGATTCTGTTTTATTTTCACAAGCCACTAATATTGGTAATTTTGATAAATGAATTGATGACATAAAAGATGAACTGGAGTATATAGAACAAAATAACATTTAGAACCTTGTTGAAATACCTCAAGGTTAACAAATAATTAGATGTAAATGGGTCCTCAAGACCAAATGAGACTCAAATGGTAATATTGAACAATACAAGGCTAAAATTGTTGCTAAAAGTTTTACTCAGAAAGATGACATTGACTACAAAAAGATCTTTTCACCAGTATCTAGAAAAGACACTTAGAATTATCATAGCTTTGGTAGCTTATTATGACTTAGATTTACATCAAATGAATGTGAAAACTACCCCTCTAAATGAGAATTTAGAAAAATAAGTCTGTATGGATCAATCAAAAGGGTTTTTAGTTGAAGGAAAGGAGCATATGGTACGTAAACTTAAGAAATCAATATACAAAGTTAAACAAGCATCCAAACAATGGTATTTAAAGTTTAATGATATTATTATTTCCTTTGAATTTAAGGAAAACACTGTTGACTGGTGTATAAATTCAAAAGTCAGTGGGAGCAAGTTCATATTCTTGATTCTTTATGTTGATGGAATTTTATTTGTATCTAATGATCTAGATTTACTATACAAGAATTAGAAAATCCTCTCTAATAAATTTGAGATGAATTGCATAAGATAGACAACTTATGTGATTGTGATAGAAATATTCAAAAACAGATCACAATGATTGTTAGGGTTTTTTAACAAAACACATATCTATAAAGTTTTATTGAGATTTAGAATGGATAAATGTTTAACAAATATGGTTTAAATTCAGAAATGAGATAAATTTAGTTTCTTACAATGCCCATAGAACGAATTAAAACACAAATAAATGGAAAGAATTCCTTATGCATCAATTATTAGGGGCTTGATGAATACTCAAACATGTATCAAGCCAAATATTAATTTTGCTATTGAAATGCTAGGGAGGTGCCAAAGTTATCCAGGGTTGGATCATTAGAAGGCTAAAAAGAAAATATTGAGATAATTGAAAAGAATAAAAGTTTATATGCTCATTTATAAAAAAACTAAATCATATTGAGATGGTTAAATATTTAGATTCAAATTTTGCTAGTGTGTGGAGACAAAAAAAGAAAAACCACGTTTGGGTATTTGTTCCTTTTAGTTAGAGAAGAAAACTCATGGAAGAGTGTGAAGGGTCTATTGTTGTTGTATTCACCATGAAAGTTGAATTTGTGGCATGTTTTGAGGCCGCAACTCAAGAAAATTGGTTATGGAACTTCTTTTCAAGATTTAAAATAGTCGACGGTATCACCAAGCCATTAAAATTTATCATGATAATTCCCCAACTATCTTTTCTCTAAAAACAACAAGTATTTAGAGGGTGCAAACATATGGAATTGAATACAATATTGTTAAAGAAGAAGTTCATAAACAAAGAGTACCAATTGAAAGCATAGCACCAATCTTATGATTGCCGATTCATTAACAAGATAATTGCCGCCTAAAAGCCATCATGTTGAAAGAATGAGTATTATTGATATTACATCATGATTTTTTATGATGCTTATATATTTAACACTTAAAAGTGATCTACGTGCACGTTTATGATATTTTTTGTTTTCTAATTGGATTATATGCTTGAATTAGTATGATGATAATATGAATTATCTTTGACAATGACATTATTGTTGGATCAAGTACATGCTTCTCATTTATATGTCATATTAAGTAAAAACTAATACTATATAGTACATAGAAAAGACTATGTTGAACCGACAATGCATAACCATCATGACTCTTATTAGTTCTTTAACTTAATTATAATATATAGTGTGATCAATATATATAAAATTTTAGTGTTACTCTATACGGATTATGTTAATATATTTATTAAACCAAGAAGAAAAATAATAACATGTAAGTCATGTGAGAGAATGTAAAATGTGGTCTAGAGATAATGGGCTCTTAAATAGTTTAATAAATATTAATGCTAAAATCCTATTAGTTAATTTTGATAAGTGATTTTCTATTATAACCATATTAAATTAATGGATGTATGAGATTAAATGTTTATTCAGAAAATTGATCATTTTTCTATCCTATAATTGTATGTTTTCTTCCATAGAAGAACATATATGAAAATAATAGAGGGTTAGAAAACTAATATAATTTGTTTTTTCATCAAATTTTTATTCTCTCAAAAGACTTACTATGGTTCAAGGTACATTTTCTTTTAATAACTATTTGAATGTGAAAATCATAAAGTTATAAGATTTATATTTGATTGTTTTTGTTTAAGAATTAAAGAAATACTTTCATTGAAAATATCCACAATCCAAGAAAAGAATTGACCTTGTTTGTTTTTGTGTTTCAAAAGTGCTTTTGAAAAAATTTGAAATTTTATTATTATTTTCTTTACTTCAAATTAATAATTTTTTGGTGTTTTTATATCATTTTGATACGCTGATGTCTAAAATAATTTTTTTAAAATAAAAAAATATTATTTTGATATATTTTTAAGTTAAAAACACTTTAAAAAATAATCACAATCACACTCTCAAACACGTTTGTCTTTCCTTTGATGTCGAAAAATAATATTATGAATAACACGAACAAGGAGAATTCAACTGTTTAACGGAAAAAAAGGAGAATGAATGGGTTGTGTTGAACAAAATAGCTAAAGGTCACAACCAAGGGCGGAGGAGTTAATGAGGCTATGGTGGGCTATAGCCTAGCTTAAGTAAAAAAAAAAATAGATTACAAAAAATTCAATAAATAAAACATTTAATGACCCATTCATCTTGATTTTTAATAATTGGTTATGAGATAATCACATAAACTTTCTAATAACCCAAAACTCAATAAAAAAACTTTCTTTATCCTTTACTAAAAACCACATGAATCCTAAACACAAATAATTAATTGGTCGTGAGATAATCAAATTTGCATGCCTTTGTAAGTTGGATCGAGTTTTAGCTACCGCAGAATGTGAGACTAGTAGATGGACTAATCAAATCGATAATTTACATCGAAGTGAAATTACTCGGTGGAGCTCTCATTTTGATTCTATTTTCAGTTTAATAGATATGTATGATGCAACTTATGCTTGAAAGTATAGTTAAAAAAGGATCTTTTAACTCTATATGTGGAGAAGCTGGTGGTTGTTTGATCGTGATGAAATTTTTTGAATTTATATTCATCTTATTTTTTATGCATAAAATAATGGGGATTATTTATTTATTTTGTCGAGTTTTGCAGCAAAAATCTCGACATCTTAAATGCAATTGATCTTGTATCAACTACTAAAGCATTACTTTGAACTTTGAGAGATGTCGAATTTGATTTTCTCCTTGCACATGTGCAATCTGTTTGCACACAATATGAAATTGACATACCAAATATAAATACTTCGTATAAAAAGGCTATAGGTCGTTCATGTCAGCAACAAGAATCAGTGACAGTTTACAAACATTATCATTATGATATATTTAACTCAATAATAGATTTTCAGTTGGAAGAATTAAATTTTAGATTCAGTGTTGGAACAGTGGAATTCCATGCACTTATCTCTGATTTAGAACCTAAGGACAACTTAATTTAAATCATTTACATTAAACGAGAACTTGCTAAAGATATCAATTCGAATTCGATCATAGATAAATTCTATTTTACAAAACATCTAAGAGTATAACTTTAATAGTGTAATATTTTTTTTTCCAATTTTATGTATTTTAAATTTTATTTTATTTTTTTATATTTTATGTTATGTATTTGGATTGAAACTTTACTGTTAACTTGATAAATTTATATATATGAGTTAATGATTGATCTTGAAAAATATATATTTACTTTGTAGACCAAGTAGACCAGGGCAGAAAAAATTTCTGGTTCCCTTGGTTAAAAAAAAAAAAAAATACACTTTATATTTGTAATACAAAGAGCACTTGCAAAAAGCTCACACAGAGCAGCTTACTCAATTTTCTCTCACACTTGGATCACACAGCTCTCACTCACACTTTTCTAATGCACACAGCACAGGGAGGGATCTTGAAAACACAAACAAGAACACACTACAACACTCACTTATACAGCATAAGTCGATTTATATGTCCCGCTTATGAGCAAGTTCTAGAGAAAATTCTCCTCTGCGCTCATTGGCTGCAACTTGAATACTAAGATGGCTGCTTTGTCGTGACCCAGGTGGCTTGTTTCCTGTGCTAGTGGTTTGAAGCTTGGTTCACAAGCTAGCATTTTATGACATCTCACCCATCTGGCATTCATATTTGTTGGGTAAGGAGATTGAGTGTATATTAATTAGATTGATCACACATGTAGTAAATATTTTACTAGGAGATTGAAACATAAGTTCATAATTTACTTATGTCTCAAGTACGAGGTCATGAACTAAAATCGGTTGATCTAATGTCTCTCACAAGACCTTGCTTTAAATAAATATCGTCCTTA
>Ga0307518_10003111_pt1 | contig 12003 bp, 9 predicted proteins | sample 25_EM_MG_FD_203889 | JGI IMG/M metagenome (GOLD analysis project Ga0307518, IMG submission 203889) | Populus trichocarpa ectomycorrhiza microbial communities from riparian zone in the Pacific Northwest, United States - 25_EM | ecosystem: Host-associated > Plants > Roots > Unclassified | place... | reverse complement strand
GAATCACGCTCGAGTTCGGATTGTTAATGTATTTTCTAATTAAAATAATTATAATTATAAACTTATATGGTGTAAATTCAACGATATCTTTTTAAAATATTAATACGGTGATATATTAAATGATATTTTTTTTAATATTAATTGAGACAATAATATATTAAATTAATTTGAATTAACTTGTAAAATCTGTAGTCCAAATCATAAAACTATAATAAACCTATAGAAAGTAAATTAAAATAAACTATGAAAGTTAATTCCTAATCAATCTAGTGTTGAAGGACATAATTGAAAAATAAATTGTTAAATTAAAAAATGATAAAAAAACTACTGAGTCAACCTAAGTTAACCATCTGAACCCGCGATTTGAGTAATGAGATCGAGATAACCCTATAAAAAATAAGTAAAAAAAAATTATGAAGCTCAATTTTCCAACAAATCCAATGTTGAAAGATGAAATTGAAAAAGATCAATTAAAAAATAGACAAAAAATAACAACTCATGTCAACCCGGACCAACCTATTAAACTTAAAATTAAACTTAGATTATGAGACCAAATAACTTCATAAAAAACAAATAAAAAAATTACAAAGTTTCATTTCCAACAGATATAATGTTGAATATTGAAAAACAAAAAACAAAAAGCTAAATCAATAAGACCGTGATAACAACACACAATGCAAATTTAAAAACAATTATCCAATTCTTTAACAAATGAAATCAAAAGAAAAAACTAAATAAAAAAAATGGTTAAGTTATTAGAGGATAAAATTAAAAAAAAATCAATTAAAAAAGGATCTAAAAAAATAAATCAAACCTACTAAACCCGTGACCTAGATCATGAGATCAAGATAACCTCATAAAAAGCAAATCGAAAAAAATAACGAAGCTTAATTAAAAAATTATTCAATTAAAAAAGAACCTAAAAATATAAACATAATCAACTTAGGTCAACTTGTCAAACTCGTGACACGGGTAATGAGATCAGAATAACTATAGAAAAACAAATAAAAAATAATTAAGAAATCTAATTTCCAACCAACTAAATATTAAAAGATGAAATTGAAAAAAAAACTAATTAGAAAAGGTGATAAAAAAAAAACCCAAAGCAATTTGGATTGATGTGACAAAAATTAATTAAAAAAAATCTTATTATAAAACAGAACTTCTTAATAAGCTTATAAAAATTGTTTTCTATAAATTTAAAATTTTATTATATTTTTAAAATATATTACTTTAACCCTCCAGCCAATATAATCCAATAATTAATTCTTTAAAAATAAAAATCTTCACGTCTCAAACCTATTTACTGTACCCACTTACATTACAGAATCCTTTGAAATGCTATCTCTAAATGTTTGACAACATTTCCTTTTCATGCTATCTTTCCGGATCAAGACGTGGAGGAGAAAGAAAAGGAAAAGGGGCATCTCTCCACCTCCGCCCATAGAACAAGTAGGAACTAATGTTCTCATTCTTATTCCCTCGTACATGACCTCCATCAACTAATGACAGCACAAACCAACCGAGACATCATCAAGTAAATATCTCTATCAGATTGCCGCTGCCAAGTGTTTCCTGTCCATGTAATAATAACAGGGTATAAATATGCCCAAGCCTCCCGAAGTTTCAGCGTTCTAATTCTCGAGAAGACAACGTAAAACATTTCACATTAGAAACACAGTAACTGTGGAAAGTTCCCCCCAGATTTATAGCTTTTTTAAGAGATGATGAAGTTTGATATGCAACAGCCAAAGGAACAAAACTGCCAAAGCTATCTTACCTTTACTGTACAAATGGCCCCCATTGGTATTTGGGCCTGCATTTGCCATGCTCAACACAGCAGGTCCAACATGCTTCACTGCAAATTATGGCTTTAGAATTTTAGCAACCTGCTAGTCATTTCCTACCAAGACCCCAGTCAAATCACCCATGTTATAGAATAAAAGACAAAAAAGGATTGGGGTGTTTATGTGATAATCCGAATTATTGAAGTTTACAAATATACTTATTCAAGCTCTTGCAAATACTCACAGGCAAAGCTCTCATCTTCAAAGCTAAAATATGACAGAATTACTTATTTGTTTGTGTCGGTCACACAATCATTTGAAAGTCCTCTCAGACAATAAATAAAGCACCAGCTCGGGGAGACAAGTGAACTGAAAGTGGGGCTAAACCTATTTAATTTTGGGTTATTTTAGATTGAAATGCACCACCTACCTGTAAGGGTAAAAAATGCTGAAACTGGGCTGTGTTGTAGTTTTACTTTCTTTTGCCAGTTTTGTGGACCTATTCCATGACTAGTCTCAACATTTGAGAGCAGATTGATGCTAAAGAAGCAAGGAAAAAGAAAGGCCATCTTCTGCATTGGGCAGTGGTAATCATATCTCAATTTTCTGTATCACTACTTAACATAGATAGAAAAGAAATCCATTGAGATATGATGCCTGAAAACGAAACTTAGCTGTCCATTGTTCTAAAGACTTTTTAAGTGTATCATTACTGAATACCAAAGCAAAGGGATTGATTAAGTAGCTACACTTGCAATTGGGTTGACGCACATCATTCTTTGATTCTTCATAGAAGATGATTTAGAAAGCTGAATGACAGGAAAATCCGATGCATAGTGAGATCTTGAAGCCAAGGCTCTTCCAAGGCAGTTCAAAGTAGGACTTTGAGAGTAACCAGTCCAGGCATTTCTGATGGTAGATATTTTATGTGGCCTGCTTGCATTCAAAACGACATGGTCATAACCACACTGCCTGTAAATAATGAATCAGATGAAAGAAAACAAGTCACATATTAAGGGTATGAACCAGAATAGGTAAGAACTAGTATATTTTTGAACATTTTTTGAGCAAGTCTACTGACAAACAAATTAATCACTGGCCAAGGCATCAAAGTGTGATGTCATTAAACAGAAAATTTGCTTGCTGCGACAGAGTAAATGTGATCAACACACGTCTTGAGATCTCATTATTTCACCATCTCACTCCCCTACTGATAATAACCGATTAGTAATTAGTTGTTAGAATCAAGTTTCTAGTAACCCCCCTTTTCTTTTTTCATAGCTGTGAAGGTTGCATAAAGGGCACAGCGGTGCACAAAATGATGAAATGGCAGATGAGCTGGCCTTAATTGAATGATTAATACTCCATTTCATACATTTTCAAGTTTTCGTTATTCGAAATACATTGATAGATTACAAGAATTCTCCAAAATGAACTGAAATATAAAGAAAAGCACATCGAAAGCTGACGTCACAGGAAAACAATTTGAAGGTCATGCTTAAGTGATTCCATGGAAAGCCACACAAGCAGCTAAGAATTCAGCAACTCAAAGGGCGAGTTGTCCCAAGTACAATAGTATGGCCTACAAGTCAAGAAAGCATCTGGATAATATAATACTTGTTCAATTTATTAATAGCCTTCCAACTTGGGAACAATATACTGTGAGATTAATAAAAGCAGCTGCGGGAAATAAATGCACAATAATTCTAGCCAAATAATCTATTGAAGCAGGGATGTGCAGAGTTGACTCCTAGAAAAAAAAATGGCTAGAAGACGGGATTCGATAGATGGTGAACTGAATGTTAAAATCACATTGAAGCTCCAACTGTCAAAATCACGTTGGAATATTACAAAGAGGCATGGGAACCCATTTCTCTGTAATTCTCTATATATTTAGTGCGTATATTAGTAAGCCCAAAAACACAGACATTACAAAACAAAGAAACCAGCAACAGCAAAAACAAGAACTGGGTTCTTGAAGGTTTTCCCAATCCAATTAGCAACCATGGCAGCAGCGGATACAACAATGCCCCAAGGTATGTCATTTCATTATTCTCGACTGTGCGTATTTTCTGTGTTTATGTTGTTGTTTCAAGGTGTTAAACTTGAGAGAGACTGTGTGATTATACTATGGAGTATGGAGTGAGACTGACCTGAAAAACAAGGTGAGTACTGTGTACCATTTTCATTGAGGATGTAGATACCATTTCCTTGGCAGGCTAAAGAGTAGAGGAGAGCAATTTTTTTCTTTTTGGCTGTGTTTGTGCTTCGAAGCAGAGGAAAGACTACTTTTTTAGCGCAAGGCTGGTTGAGGCAGTATTGAACTTCGAGAGGACAACGAAAAAAAAAATGTTAGGCAGGTACTACCTCGTTTTAGGGGTAAATTTTGAAAAAACAATATTTAAAATTATTTTTTTAGATATATTTTCATTTTTTTTATATGTTTTGATATATTGATAAAAATAATTTTTTTAAAAATAAAAAAAATATTTTAATATATTTTTAAATAAAAAATATTTTAAATCATAATTTTAAACATACCTTATCCAATGTACGTCACAAGTTTTAGCATCTAACTCATTATTGATTGGGCTGGGTATGCAGCAACCCGGCCTTAGGAATTTAACTATCTAATTCAAAATGAATGCGCATAACTTTAGCATATTTTAAAAATAATAATAATTTAACTTCTTGTTATTTTTGCTTCAATTTGTAAAAAAAAAATACACTTGAAATTTTAGACTGGAGCAAGCCTTATCGTGATTCTTGAGACCATGGAGTGTAAGGCCCATGTGTTTTGTAGAGATCCAACTCAGCTACTTTTATGGGGCTCACCAAATCCAAAATCTCACACGCAGCGCAGGCAGTAGGCTGGCTGCAGCATTGCAAACAAGAAATGCGGGGTTGTTGTCGGAAGTGAGCGAAATAATGCGCGCCTTTGCAGTCCCAATAGACTATTACTACTGCTGCTACTCCTCTTATCCTTGTCTCTTGCTCCCACCGTCTTTCACTAACACCAAGCTCTCTTCTTTCCATCCTAAATTCGCTAGCCTTAGCTCACATGCAACGCACCGCCTTCCATCCCAATTCAGACCCACCAGGCTTCGTTGTTCAAATTCCGGGTCGTCCACATTTCTGGACGGGGATGATGATGATGGGTATTGTTCTTATGCAGGTGAGGAGGAGTCGGGAGATAGTGTAAGAGAGGATGGTGTTTTTATAGAGATAAAGAAGCTTCAAAAGAATTCGAGGAGAATTCGGTCCAAGATTTCCATAAATGCTAGCCTTGACACTGTGTGGAAGATTTTAACTGATTATGAGAAGTTGGCTGATTTCATTCCTGGTCTTGCCGTCAGCAAATTGATTGACAAGAAAGACAAATTCGCTCGTCTTTATCAGGTAAATTCAATTCATTCTTTCTTAATTTTCAGTTTCTCTATAAAACTGGAAGTAGATACTTTTTTTTTATGTTTGATTATACATCAGGATATATCTTAACAGCTTGCAGTTTCAAAAATGTAATCTGAACTGCAAGTTTATAATATATTTGTGGGTTTTGTTGAAGAGTTTTTATTTCGTAATCGAGTGTTGTTTTGGAATGAATATGTAGAGCTACAATAAATACATTCTTGAAAAGGATATTCTTGCCTGATGTAGTTTTACATTCTACTCGTTGGAGTTTTTTATATTGAATTATTGATGATTTTAAAAAAGAAATGAAGGGAGTGGTGTGCATACAAGTGACGGAATGGAGATAAGAGAGAGTTGAGGGGGGAGGAGCAAGAAAAATAACTTAGGGAGCCTAAACTTTGAAGCAGAGGCGGTTTACAGGAGATTAGACGGTTTAGTAACTGGGAACTTTTAGTAGATCTGTAATTAGCCAGAAGGCGAAGCTGTTTAGTTGTTGGCTTGTGATGAGAAAATTTAGAAAGAGTCTTATGTTCTAGAACAAGCCGAAATGGAGTTTTGAAGTGTTTTTTTTAGTGGAAATGAGGTGCCTTCTTCCATTAGGGAAGTCTTGAGTTTGAGAAATAATGTGTTGATAGGGTGAAATGTGTCATGGGTAGCAAGTTTAGTGGAAATATGGGGCATTGAAAACACATGATTGAAGTTTGGGCCTTAAGTAAGGTCAATAAGGGTTTGAGCCTTCTTGACGAGTCATGATTTGAGTCCACTGAGTCAATTCTCCCCAAGACACCAATAGACTGATATAGGATCTTTCCATAAATATCTCAACATTTATCGTCTGTCACTTGTAATAAAAACATTGATTGACAAGTAGATATTTGATTAGTTAATGTTTTTTCTTCAAGTTACTAAAAACCTTGATTAACTTGTGATTTATCATTGTGGTTGAAACATAGGTGAGCATTGTCCCTTTCTGTTTTTCTCTCTCCGCGCACATGCACACAATTGCACAAGAATGTATACACACACATGTGCACAGCAACACACAAACACATATGTGCTGCCTTTCTCTGTATTTTTATTCGACTGAAATCTATACTTGCATCATAGGTCATTGATAGAATTTTTTGTACGACTTGAATTGAAAACCCCATTCTTAAATAAATTATGGTCACAAGTTTAGCTGAAACATATTTTCTTGACCTTATTATATCATTGTATTTGTATTAACAGATTGGACAGCAAAACTTGGCATTTGGCCTAAAATTTAATGCAAAAGCAATTTTGGATTGTTATGAGAGAGATCTTCAGACTCTTGCTTCTGGGGAAAAGCGTGATATTGAATTTAAGATGACAGAAGGTGACTTTCAGTTTTTTGAAGGAATGTGGTCTATTGAACAGGTACGAATTAGTTGTTTCTTGGTTGTTCAGCATCTCCGTATTCACTGGCTATGACTTTGTATATTTGAGACTTCAATCAAGCTCTTTAGACCTTAACAGAAAGTCTATCCAAGTTAGCACAGTTTTTTCTAGGAGTGCAAACTTCATATTTTCATCATTAAGAATGATATAGGATCTGGTTTCTTGCTTACTCTGGAAAGGTTACAGCTGACATGGCCGGCACCTGAAAGATTTACGTTGTTCTTGTGTTCAAGAAAATTAGAATATTACTTGATGTTATGAAAGTTCCTGGATGGTGTGAAATAATGGTAGTAACAAAGGTATCCTATAGTAAGCAGCTTGGAGAATCGAGTTTATCAGAACTCCAACCTATAGAGACTTTCCCAAAACGATTGAACCAAGAATCTGGTAACATGTTGAATCAATTTTTTTACTGGCTTATGATAGCATGTTGAGATGCTATGTACAATCTCCTGAGCAGCGAGCACAGCCATTGCACAAGTGAAAAATCCACAGCCCAATGGCCAAAGGTTTTGCGTTAAGATTTGGTGTCTGATGTGTATATCTAACTCCACTAGTGACTTCTCTCTTTTGGCTCTGCAGTTGATGATAACTAGGCATTCCAACCAGTGTATAAAGTTTTGACCGTGATATTGTGTTTTAGATTAAGAGCAAACAATATTTACATCTGCAAGACATCTGATTTACATGAAACTATATAGATAAAATTTGGCATAAAAATGTTTCATGCCACTTATAATCCTTTTAGATGCTGAACTCAATTGAAAATGCTTTCAATTCCTTAATTATTAAGAATCAGCAATTTTTCCTTCTTTTCCATCCAGCCTTATGGAGGCTATATCATCTGTCTAATCTTCAAAAGTTTGAGTTTATTCTATCATTGTTTGTACATTGTTATTGACCCTCCTGGCACACTGGCAAGCCATTTAGTTTCCGTTTCTGTGTTTGACCCAATAGTTGACTGCATGTAAATGATATGTACAATGAATGATTTTTTCGAGGAATTATTCGGTTTATCAAAAACTGTACTCCTCACAAAAACATGGGACCTATGAATTATTTTCATAGTGGGTCTCGTGTTTTTTTTTAGAGGACGGAGTACAACTACTGGCAAACCTGATAATTTCTTCTTTCGTTTTATGACTTTCAGCGGTAAGTCTGTAGAGAATCTCTTGTTTTCTACTTTTCATTGCAAAAGCATATGATTCAAATATGATGGTTCATGCAGCTTGCTAAACCCAAAACTGAAGATTCCGTTGGTCAAGAGTATGAGACAACTCTTTCATATTTGGTGGATGTAAAGCCTAAGATGTGGTTGCCTGTTAACCTAATTGAAGGTAGAATCTGCAAGGAGATAAAATCAAATCTCACATGCATCCGAGAAGAAGCACAGAAAGTGATTGATGATGCTCAGCATGACCAATAGTGTTATTGGCACAACCAAATAATATCTGTCCATGAGGGCCGTATATTTTGTCAACGATTTTGTATGGTGAATCGTTTAAGGACAAATAATAATCTTTTTTAGTGTACATTTGGCTCGAATGTCCACTTGTGCCTTACAAAGAAAAGGAGAATGAAGGAAAATATAGGAGGAATTACTTTCATGATTCATTCTTCTTTTCAAATGTCGAATATATAAAATCTACATATAGAGTTGTATGCACAGGTAGGATCTCCATGATCCGAAACCACGATTATTTGTCTAATGACTCGTCCCATTGGTTTGTCAAGCAGTGATTGCATTTGCAGATATCTTCCCAGGAAGTTTGATCGTATTATCTGGATCTTGCTCGCCAAGAAATCAGATCATATGCGTTTAGTTTGGCAATAATGAGTAGTATTCTGCTATTCATGTGTCCACCGCTCCTTGTATTCTTCAGCTCTGCCAGGTGCATCAGCCTGTGGATATCCCAAACGCTCAAATTCTTAATCTAGCATCCCTTTAAACCGAAAAGAAAACTCCTTTGGGGAAACATTAAAGTGAATCTAGGGCTCTAACTTTATTAAAAGTGTGTCTCACAGGCCGCAATCTATGGTGAATGAGCTGTTAAGTGCAAGGGAAAAAGGTAGGATAGAAATTAAAATGTCCCCGTGATTGGTCACAAATGGAGTAATAATTGATCACCAAGAGGAGAATATTTGAGTTTAACTCGACCAAGGAGACAAATCTACTCTAGTGATATGGGACCATAAGGTTTGACCCATTTGGATGCAAGTGATATTCCTACAACACCTGCTATTGTTTAGCTGAAATTAATCCAAATGAGAGCAGCACTGACATCCTTGAGTTGGATTGTTAGGAATGGCTTAGATGCAGAATTGTGTTTTCAATCCCTTTCTATACCCACCAACATTTCAGCACATGACTTGTTAATCTCAAGCACTTTGCCGCAACCTTAAACTATCACTAGTTTGGTAGGTTTGATTCATTGTTTTCATGTTCTGGCTTGTCAATTTCAAATTCATCTGGCTGAGTTAAATGGGACTGAGTTGAATCAGGGACTTTGATTGATTTTCACATCCATCCAGATCCAGGGTATAGTTCTTACGACACACTTGGTGAACATTAAATTAATGAAATGTAGTTACAGATTTTGTGGTAGGAGCCAGAATAATTCATTTAAAATGAAACTCAAATATGAATCACCACTTCCACGAGCTCTTTCTTTTTCCAAAGCTGCTAACTAGGACTGCCACACCTACATTTGACTTGTGTATGATTCTTAAATAGGTCTGGGCTAATTCATCATTCACGGCTGCTCATGAGATGCCATAAAGCTGAGGGGCTGCTCCGGTACTCTATACAGCGACAGGAGGAGCTCGAGGGAACACAAATATCTGGTAGAGCTAGCACCTGTGCTGTGCATGCGACTTCACACAAAAAAAAAATGTCGGGCTCTCTATTGTCTACTGTGAAATTGTACCCGTGACCCGAGAGTTCCTGAGTTATTACTTGTGGAGGAAAAGAAAAGTATCCTGTGTGCATTGCATATCTGAGTTCAGTCCATGTCTGAAAAATCGGTCCCTGTTTGGTGAGGCCGGTTATATCTACATACCTAGTTTAGAATTTTTTTCATGGAGGAGAAAATCATGTCATGGGCTAATCAAGGTGGTGGTTGGTTGGTACGAGCTTGGATCTGTGCCCGGTACATGATTGGAGAAGTGAGTGTGCCACGAGGTATGATTTTTATTGACCTTTCGTGCGGCTGTAATTAGGTGTAGCAAAAAGATAATTATTAGTGATAGAATATGTCCCCTGTTCTTCAATAATCTTGGGTGTATAAAAGATGTGTGCTACAAGTAAAATTATCAAATAATAATTCATAAAATTAAATATAGAGAAGTGTGTCATATAGCTGGAAAAAAAATATATAAGAGAGGAAAGCGAGTTAGTCATTGGCCGAGCGACTCGAGTGGCTCGGGAAGTCGGTTCGGTCGAATAGAGGAACTCATTGGGCACAAAATTGTTATTTTTAACTCTTTGCGGAAAATTGTTAAAGATCACAGACAACTCTTTGAGTGAAAATGAGTTTCCTTTGATCGATGAGTTTTCAAACATGTAGACAACTCTTTGCGGAAAATTGTTAAAGATCACAGACAATTTTTAATATCTAGAAGTTTAAGTTTTTAATTTGTTCTCAAAAAAGTGAAATCTCTTTCTCCCAAAATGATTTATTTATGGTGTTTTTGGGCTGTAAATGTTTTTGTTTTTATATTTTTTTTAAGAAGTTACAGGAGATTCAATCCAATGAATCTTGTTAACGCAACGACTTATCTTATTAAAAAAGATAAATAAAACAAGGTTCGAGTCATGTAATTGTTAATATGATGGTCATTAAAAACTTACATGGTCGTTAACTTCAGGACTTGTGGAATTAGTCGAGATGGACATAAGCTGACTCGAACACCTACATTAATAAAACCAATTTATATTTATTAAAAACTAAATAATTGTTTGTTGAGGAAACATGCTTCAGAAAAACACATGTTTTAGTTAACAAGGTGCTTTTCAAAACAGTACTTAAAAAATCACGTGGTTGAAAAAAAAAATATCTTCTTATTTGAAAAACAAAACCCTAGAATGACTTTGAAATCTCTAAAAAAACCAAAAACCCACGATTTAAATATTATATAAATATAGACGCAGCAGTGGCCACCGTGTGGGTTCCAAATTTAACATTTTCACTGCAGCATCATTTAAAAAAAAGCAACATCAAACAACATTATGATTCTTTTGGAAAATGAAATGGTACATTAATTACTCTCTTACGTGCCTGATGCTTCCGAGCCATTATCATTTGACAGGATCAGTTGGCATGTGTGGTTGGAAAGCTTTGTTCTTATTTATATATTTATTTATTTATTATATTTTAATTTTGGTGGGTAGGGACTTCTTGGATTGAGCAAGGATACGATAAAGGAGAACATAATGGGTTTAAACATAATCGCAATTAATCATGATCTCTAAGCACTAATTGTCAAAACCTATGACCATTTGGTAGTGATAATCATCCGAGACACCACAAGTGGATTTGGAGAAATTAAGATACTTGATTTACTATATTGTTTCATGAAATATAGTTTTTTAAAAATTAATTTTTAAATTTTTTTTGGATAGAAAATACTTTTAGAAGTTATAATTTTTTAAAAATGTTATGTTATTTACTGATCATATCAAATTTAACCATCAAATTTTTAATTGTTATATATTTTGTTTTGATTTTTTTTTCAATTTCATCCCTTAGAATTTGATTTAATTTTATTTTTATATCAACTTTGGTCCTTATTTTTATGATTGTTATTTATTTTTCTCTTATTATTTTCTTAATTGAAATTTTTTATCTATTATATTTGATTCTCATTCTTTTTACTGTTATTTATTTTATTTGAAATAATTTATGAAATTATAATTGTTATTTTTTTAATCTTATCATCTTATAATTTTTTTTATCTGCTAGATTTGACCTTCACTATTTTGATTGTCATTTATTTTATTTGAGATAATTTATGAAATTAGATTTTTTTTTCAATTTCAATTTTTTTTTCATTCAACTTTTTAATTTGTAAGATTTGTTTCTCATTATTTTAATAAACTTGAAAAAAAAACATTAATAATTTATTTTTCATAACATAATCAAAACTGAAAAACATTTTTCAACATATTTTTGATGATACTATTATACATCAAAAAATTATTTACTTTTAAAAAATTATTTTTTAAATAAAAACTATTTTTAATCAAACAACAATGGAGACTAAAATACTTTAAACGTCCACTTTTATGTGATTATCATCAACGCGCGTCTCGTCCCCCCTGTTCTGCCTGGTGTAAAGACTCAAGGTTTTTTATATTGCAAGAGAGAAGAAGAAGAGTCTTGTTCTA
>Ga0307518_10003110_pt1 | contig 12003 bp, 10 predicted proteins | sample 25_EM_MG_FD_203889 | JGI IMG/M metagenome (GOLD analysis project Ga0307518, IMG submission 203889) | Populus trichocarpa ectomycorrhiza microbial communities from riparian zone in the Pacific Northwest, United States - 25_EM | ecosystem: Host-associated > Plants > Roots > Unclassified | place... | reverse complement strand
GTACCATTCTTATGCATAATGGAGTAACAAATAGGTATTCGTTTGAAATGAATGGAAGACCTATAACTCTTTTATCTTTGACACCTAAGAAAATATAAGCAACTGAAATTGAAGAATGAGAAGATTGTTAAAAAGGAGAGCTTGTATGTCAAAGAGACCTTATTTGCTAATAAAGTTCTTCTTGGTTTTGATGATTATGTTATTCTTCAGTTTTGTACTAATTTTTTAACCTTATAAGATGTTTTCCATGATAGATTCGAGGTCAAATATTTTTAAAGAAGGGGTGATGATACGAACCAAGTTAGGTTTTATCTTAAAATATCTATTGACTAGTTTTATGAGATCAGACATATGTCTTAAACCGTATATCAGAACGAGCTAAAATATCACAGAAAAATACTAGACACATGTAACTATACTTTGGTAAACTTTCAAGTCAAATGGAGTTTGGGAATATATTATTTCATAGGATCGAAGTTACTAGACAAATCTTGTCAAATCTGTTAGATTAGATCTTTGTACGCTATATGTGCCATATCTATAGCCACAGATGGAATTTTGTTGCAATTCAAGTTGTTCTAGAGACTAAACATCTCAAGCTTTCTAACCATATACGGTAGACCCAGTAATTCATCCATACGAGAAAGAACGACGTGTTTGAAATCAGGACTGAAAATCTACAAAAAAAAATCTGTGAAAATTGAAGATTCGAGCTATATTGAGGAATTTTGACATGAAGACTTTATTGTTATTATCCTATTTTATTATTATTTTTATTTATTTTTGAATAATTATTTTTAATTTGGGTTTGTTTTGGCCATTAAATATTGTTTAGGGTTTATTTCATTATTGAACTGATGTTAGTTGATTACTAGTTTAGGCCTATTAACTTGCAACCCAAAAAGGACCTATTATGATAAGTTAGAGGAGACTATATTATGTTTTTTTAGCTGCAAATTCTAACAGCAAGTTGGAGAATAAACATGAGTTTTTTTTTTATTTGTTTGTAGCAAAACAACCTTTTTTTGTAAGGACAAATATCATACACAGATTTATCGAATATTAACTGGCTTTATAGTGTCATTCACATACTTAGAGTTCTTAAATATAAGGTTATCTCTAGATCCAAGTTTTTTTTTTCCAATACATTTGGCTTTTACGTATGGGATTACATTTAAGTCAAAGTTCTATCAAACCTAATTTTCAACATTTTGAATTATTATCTATTTCTTTAAGAATGACTTAATCACGTGATTAAAAGATACACATCACATCTAAAATATTTGCAATTCCACTGCATTTTAATTAATTAGGAACGACCTACCCCAGATTTTCCTTCCATACTTTATATAAATTCAATTTTGTTTTTTCTTCTATAAATTTTTCTCATACCATCTTATACAAAAGTGAAATAACCAATGACTTGAAGTCATTCACAAAAATATGTAATGTTGTCATCAGAATAGCCCAGCTGGTCTGGCCACCCGTTTCCATCATCAAGAACCAACCTTTTTCAATATTGAAAGACCGAGTCAAAATCAAACTATGACTATAAATCAATAATCCATCTCATTGGCACGTCAGCTGGACTTTCCAGTCTTAACCTATCTTGTTCTTTAGCTTTGACCTCCGCGCATTCCGATCTGCCCTAGTTTTAATAAACTTCAATTAATTAACTCTATGCCACAATTCAGGCATAAGAAAGTATATTATTTCTTCTCTCTTATTTTGATTAAATTATGCGTCGAAAAAAAATTACCAATACCAGTCAAATACAAGACAGTAAATGCAAGACCATTTTGCTGACGAGGATAAAGAGGTTCCAGAAACAATGACTCAGTGCACCGAAAGTTCCATTCTCTGATCTGATCTACAATCTTGTCGACTAACATTTTGTATTTTTGTTCGGAACATTAATCATAAGAAAAGTCGAGAACTTTGAGGATCAGTTATTTTAATGGTAGATAAAGATAATGACATCTTCATGACTTATCTTCTTCTTTCTTTTTCCTCTTTTGTTACCTGAGATTAATGACTCCACGTTTCAGCGGTTTTTGAGATTGTGGATTGGCTATATATATATATATATATATATATATATATATATAAATAAAAGTAAAAGCAGGATGTTTCCCCTACAGAAAAAAGAAAAGAAAAAACACAGCAGCCGGAAAAAGACAAGTATAAATAGCTGCCTTGTTTGGTGAACTTAGCAACACTTTGTATTTTTTCCATCAAAATCTGTTCGCATTCTTTCATTCCCCACTTTGTCCTAAACAAACTTTGTTAGTCTTCAAAATTGGTCTTATAACTTCCCTCGGGCAAAAGCTTGTACCTGTTTTTTTTAAGAGACATAAAACTAATTGCAGTTTTGTTTCGACTAAAATGACAATCAAAGCCACGCCTATCATCAAAGATGGCTGCCTCATGGTGAGAGGCAAGGTGGTTCTGAGCAGAGTTCCACAAAACATTCTTGTTTCTCCGGCAAGCAATGGCTCTGCTTTCTTTGGTGCTACATCTCCATCTCCTAGTTCTCGCCATGTGTTTAGCCTTGGAGTTCTTGAGTAAGTTTCTGTACCCATTGAAATTTTTGCTTTAATGATATTGGTTTCGTTTTACTTTATCTGCCTTCACATTCTATTTGAAAAAGAAAATGCAAACTTGAGAATTTTACATCAAGAACTAATAAGCCCTCATCTTAATTTTGTTTGCGCCGTGTCACTAGTCGTTTCATTGTGATGTATTTGGTCATTACAGGAAGTACAGGTTCTTGTGCCTTTTTAGAGTCAAAATCTGGTGGATGATACCTCGTGTAGGGAAATCCGGTAGTGAAATTCCCATGGAAACTCAAATGCTTTTGTTGGAAGCAACAGAGGAATCTGCCCTGAATGACGAGGTGAATTCTTCTGAAACATCGACAGATAACACTTTCTACATTCTTTTCTTGCCTGTCTTGGATGGACTATTTCGATCTAGTTTGCAAGGAACTTCGGAAAATGAGCTCCACTTCTGCGTTGAAAGCGGTTAGTTTGAGATTATTTTGCCTTCACTGATTTCTATATAATTCAATTAAAGGCTTTATTTTAGTATCAATTCATTTTCATATGTTTTGTGTTTGCTTGTGATATGTTTTCGGTTCTTTGATATGATTTCTTAGGTGATGCTAATGTCCAAACCTCACAAGCACTTGAAGCAGTATTTGTGAACTCAGGGGAGAACCCTTTTGAGCTTATTAAGAATTCTGTCAAGTATGTTTCACATCAACATAAATTTATGATCTTTTACTTAATGAATTTCTTCTTAATGTCATTCCTTTTGTATGTACCATTGATGAATCATACAGGATACTGGAGCAACACAAGGGGACCTTTTGCCACATTGAGAACAAGAAGGTATAATGTTTAGTATTTGTTTAAAATGTAGACGGATGACAGTAAAATCTCATTTCAAATGACTGGTTTTGTGGCAGATTCCTGCACATTTAGACTGGTTTGGCTGGTGTACTTGGGATGCTTTTTACACTCAAGTAAATCCACAAGGAATCAAAGAGGGTCTTCAAAGGTACAATAAGAAACTAGATAACCCTCTGTATGTGGGAAGAAACCTATTTATTTATCTGATGGAATTTTATTAATGCTGTTTATTTGCACTATGTTTTCTAACAGTTTCTTAGAAGGTGGGTGTTCACCAAAGTTTCTTATTATTGATGATGGATGGCAAGACACAGTGAATGAATTTCGCAAGGAAGGTGAACCTCTTATCGAAGGGACACAGTAAGTTTAATCTTCAATCTGACGAGTATTCCTCTTGTTTTAACCTGAAATGGTAAATAAGCATTTTCACTTCTTCCTATCTACACAGGTTTGCTACTAGATTGGTAGATATAAAAGAAAATGGAAAATTCAGAAGTTCAGGTCCAGATGAAGACTGCACCGATTTGCATGAATTTATTGATACCATCAAAGAGAAATATGGATTAAAGTAACCATTCTAATCTGGATGTTGAATTTCAATTTTGATTTCCCATAGAGATTCTTCTATTGCTAATGTAATTGTATAGTTAACCATAGAGAAAATCTTGATAAATGCAGATTTGTTTATATGTGGCACGCTTTAGCTGGTTATTGGGGAGGGGTTCTTCCATCATCTGATTCAATGAAAAAGTACAACCCGAAACTTGTATATCCAATTCAGTCACCTGGTAATGTGGGGAACATGAGAGACATTGCAATGGACAGCTTGGAGAAATATGGAGTTGGAGTCATTGATCCCAGTAAGATATTTGATTTCTACAATGATCTTCATAGCTATCTGGCAAGCAATGGTGTAGATGGAGTCAAGGTGGACGTCCAGAATCTGATTGAAACTTTAGGTTCTGGATGTGGAGGTCGAGTGACGTTGACTAGACAGTATCAGGAAGCACTTGAGAGATCTATTTCAAGAAACTTTAAAGAAAATAATCTAATTTGTTGCATGAGTCACAACTCTGACTCAATTTACAGGTTTTCATCTTTCCTGCCTTTTCAATCTTAAAATATGCAACGCCAAGTTATATGCAGAACTGTCTTGTAATTCTGATTAGAGTGAATATTTGTTGACAGTTCGAAGAGAAGTGCAATTGCAAGAGCATCAGAGGATTTCATGCCAAGAGAGCCAACATTTCAGACCTTGCACATTGCGTCTGTAGCTTTCAACAGCTTTCTTCTTGGGGAGATTGTTGTTCCAGACTGGGACATGTTCCATGTAAGATATCTTGCATATTCCGAAAATGATATCTAATAAACATATAGTTGAATATTCTGTATCATGCATGGAACCTGGTATAATTATCAAAATTTCCATGAGTTGCATTAATGAAAAGCTTTGTATTACAGAAACTGTCTGCAGTTGAAACCCAGTGAACAGAATTTTAAAAAAAAATTACAAATAGACATCATTTTTGTATCCAGATATTAAAAAAAATTAAGCATAGGTATTCAAACAATTAATTACAAATAGAAGTGGAAACTTTGTTTTCTTTTCTTTTCTTTTCTTTTTTATGAGAAATAGTACTGAAGCTTAACATTACAGAAACAAAAGTAATATTCATTCTTGGTTTTCAGAGCAAACATGATACTGCTGATTTCCATGGTGCTGCAAGAGCATTGGGTGGATGTGCAGTATATGTAAGGTGAGGCAAAATGATTAAGACCCTTCTCTCTTTTGATTTTTGAATCTCTTCAGGAAAAATCTATGCAATTCTTACATACCTTTCATTGCAAAAATATTTTATTATTTCATATGAATACAGTGACAAGCCAGGCATTCATGACTTCAAAATCCTTAAGAAGCTCGTGTTGCCTGACGGGTCTATCCTGAGAGCTAGACATGCTGGCCGTCCCACAAGAGATTGCTTATTTGAAGATCCTGTCATGGATGCGAAAAGGTGAACATGCTATCCCAGATTACAATCCCAAGTGTGTCAATAATAAACATCTACCTGGCCTTTTACTAATCAGTTTGTGCTTTCAACTCTTTTGTAGTTTGTTGAAGATATGGAACTTGAACAAGTTAACTGGGGTCATCGGTGTTTTTAATTGCCAAGGAGCAGGAAGTTGGCCAATGAAACAAGAAGCTGAAGAAATACCTGCTGTGCCTTCCGGGCCTTCATCCCTTTCAGGTCATTTGAGTCCTATTGATGTTGAATTTCTCGACGATATTGCCGGTGAAGATTGGAATGGAGATTGTGCGGTCTATGCTTTCAATTCAGGTTACTTTTCCAATCCGTCATTTTCTTTATCTTATCAGATACTCTGCATCCAAAACCAACTTACCTAGAATTTCTGGTAAATTATTTCCTGTTGCAGGATCTCTTTCCATGCTGCCAAAGAAAGGGATTCTTGAAGTGTCCTTGACCACTCTAAAATACGAGATATATACCATCTCTCCAATTAAGGTCAGTAAATTAACCTCCTTGCTTTACCATTATGTTATCTTCCTGTAAAGTCTACTCGGAACCAGGCTGATTTATTATGTAACAGGTTTTTGGTCAGAATCTTCAGTTTTCTCCGATGGGATTGCTTGACATGTACAACTCAGGAGGAGCAGTGGAAGCTGTGAACTGCATTATCGATGTTTCATCTTACACAATCAAAGTCAATGGCCGAGGCGGCGGCCGATTTGGAGCCTACTCCAACACTAAACCAACCTTTTGCAGGGTGGACATGAAAGAAGAAGAGTTCACTTACAACGACAAAAATGGATTATTGACAATCAAACTTGAATGCACAGGCAATTTAAGAGAGATTGAATTCATATATTAGGGTGTTTGTCTTTCCATAGAAATATGCATTCTACAAAAGTTCAAGAGTTCCATTCCAGGATTTGGCTTTAATTGATTCTGTAGACACGATTTTTTAAGCCTTAAATTAAGCAATCACAATTGTATAAATATTTGATTTAATAAAATATATGATTGTGTACCATTTTTATTTAAAATATTCTTATAAAAAAAGAAATAATCATATGATTTTTTTCTTGAATTTGATAAACAATGACTTGATTTTTTAGTGAAATCAAGTCAATATTTATGTCTTGTTGGAACGAGAATGTAAACATTTATTACAGAGAATGATTTGATGTTTTAAAGAGTATATTTGATTTATTTTTAAAGTGTTTTTAAAGAACTTTTATCATAGATGAAATAGGTTTAAAAGTTTTTGGTACACGTTTTGTCTTGAAAAAAAATTTATAACTCAAATAATTTCTTTTTTTTTTACTAAGGTGGGAGCTTTTATTTAGAGAGATTTGTAAGGTTTTTCAAGTTCTTTTTTAATACCACATGATATTACTTTACTTTATTGGTTAATTTTTATTTATAAAATCTTATATTTATAATAAGATAACTTAAATATCTTATCACATGCATCAATCTTTCATTGGTCAAAAAACATATGACTTATTTATTTTTCATGTTATTTATTTTAATTTTATTTCATATTTTTATATAAAAATAAAATAAAAATGACATGTGACAAGATTTGATTGGTAGAAAATTTTTATTTTTATATATGCCTCTCGAAACAAGTTTGTTTATATTTAAAAATAAATGGGCATGTCTTGAAAGTACAATGAAGAGAGTTTTAACTTTAAATATATTTTTGACTAAAATTTGATTTATTATATTAATTTTTCATAATAAATTAATGTATATATATTTTATTGTAAAATTAAAATATAATTATCAAAATTGAAAATTTAGTGTCAATTTTAATTGAAATTATCAAAACAAATAATAAAATCAAAGTTAGATACCCAATTTAAAACAATTGCACATTCTAGGACCAAATAAAATGTATCATTTCTTATCAATAAATAATAATTAATAATTTTTTACCTGATTGTTGGATTTTTTAATTTTTTTTTTTTTGCTAAAAGTGATTACTGGTGGGGGGACCTGGATTCAATAGCGCAATCCATTCACAATTATAAATTCTGACTAAATGTTGAAGAGTTGTGACCTCTGGAAAATTTTATTTTTTTTCTTTGGAACCGTGCACTCCTCTTGATGTAACTTCTTTCCTTTGCTTGTCATCCGAGAAAGAGCAAAAAGAATTTCCTGTAATGCTAAACCGACTTTGCCTTGTTGCCCGTGTGTGTTCAGCTGAGAATTTAAATATTTTTTTTTTTTGCTAAAATTTAATATGGTTTGTATGTTTTGAATCATTTTGATGTGCTAATGTCAAAAATAATTTTTAAAAAATAAAAAAATATCATTGACATGCATTTCGGCACGAAAAGTTATTTGAAAAGCAACCACTACCACACTATCAAGCACTTTCTGGATCTTTTCCTCTCATAAACATGCTAGTGACGCTAGTGAGAAAGACTCTTTAAGTTCCACAACCATTGAGAAAATGATCATTCAAACACCACTACAATTGAGGAATGATTCACCAAAAAATACAACCGTTGAGAAATGACTCACACATCAAGCCTAGAGTTATGCCTTTTTGGTTGATCTATTATCACTAGACTATAACAAACATGCTCGCTACTTGTAAAAATTCATTTTCAATTTCTAATGCACTTCAGTATACTTTCAAGGATTCAAAATGAAAAGAAGATGTTTTGAAATACTATGAGCTGACATATGCAAGATGTTATTTTTTCATGTATTTTTACATATGATTGGCAGATGAATGTTATCCGTTTTTTTATAATCATAGGGATCCTTTATTGACTTTTAGGTCACACATTTATATTTTTATATATTTTGATATTTTTATATATTTTGATGATAATAATAATATGAAAAATAGACTAATAATATGTTTGGTAGGGAATAAGTGTTAAACAAGTTTTATAAAAAAATAATATTAATAAATATGAGAGATTTCATGAGGAAATCAATCAAGAAATCCAAAAAAAAAAGTAAAGTGAAGACTTAGAATTTAAGTGTTTATTGTAATGTTTTATGTAAATATCTATATTTTATCTTGATAACACAATTAAAATAAACTCACACATTTCACTATGCATACAATTTAAAGGATTTTTTAGAGTTTTTTTTTTTAGTTTTCATGGTTATATTCATTTTGATATGGAATAACTCCTGGTTTTATGAATGTTTTAGAAAATTTAATTTTTTGAAATTTTTAAAGAATTATTAAGAATTTCATATGTAATATTTCATTAAAAATATTCCACTAATATGTAAGAATTATTAAGATCACAATTCATTCTTCTCATTCTGTAGTTAGCATTTTTTTCATTATGAAAATAATATAAAATTATTATTTTCAAATGTTATTGAAAAATTCACGTGACTTAGTTTTTATTCTACTTGATAAACCATACACAAAAGAGATCATGAAAAAGTAGATAAAAAATGGTAGCAACACGACTAGGATTAGAGGTCTTCTCCAACTTAAATGACAAGTCGTTTCTTACGAAAGACACCCTTCATATTCCATGAAAGAATCTTCAAGAAGCCCACTACCAAATCTGAAAGGCCCACGATTGCAGTCCATGAAAATAAATAAATAAATAAAAACTTCTCTAGCTTTAAAAACCATCCTCTCTCTGCAGTCTGCCTCTTATCCTCTACCTTCTAAACCCCTTAACTCTCCTCTCCTCTCCTCTCGTCTCTCGAAAACATGTCTGCCACAGCTGCTTCCACCTTGAAGCCTTTGCTAATGGCAGAAACATGCATATGTTCGTTCCCTTCAATTTTCACTTCAAAACCCCCACTAAAACCTCTCCCTATCTCACATAGACCCATCAAGCTCCAACTCTCATACTCTCACTCTTTATCAACGTTATCTGTAAAACCCAAAACCCATTTATCTTTAACAATCCCTTTTGTGGCCCAGACCTCAGATTGGGCTCAACAAGAAGAAGAAAACAACACCACTATCACTTTAACTGAGTCAGAACAAGAAGACTCCATTTTGGAAAATGAAGAAAGTAATGATTTTGAAGGTAGAGTATCCGATTGGGAGGCTGAAGGAGAGGATGCAGCTGCTTCCGAAACCGAAGCTGTTAGAGGTGAAGGAGAGAGAGGTGACGAGGAGAGGTTTGTGGAGCCACCGGAGGAAGCTAAGATTTATGTAGGGAATTTGCCTTATGATGTTACTAGTGAGAAGTTGGCTATGCTATTTGATCAAGCTGGAACTGTTGAGATTTCTGAGGTAAATAAATGTCCTTGCTTTTTTGTTTTGAATATTTGCTTTTTAGTGTGTTTCGAGGTTTTTATGGAGGTTTTGTTTTGAGGGTTGTAGGTTATTTACAACACGGAAACTGATACAAGTCGTGGCTTTGGGTTTGTGACGATGAGTACCGTTGAAGAGTCTGACAAGGCTATAGAAATGTTCAATCGTTATGTAAGTTTCTTCCTTTATTATTATTATGTTTTTTTTGTTGAACTTTTGGTTATGTGTGATTTGGAACGATATAAGACTAGATGTTAACTTTTAATAGATGCTACAAATGATTGAAAGGGAATAGGTAGAGGGGGAGATGTCATATGATGTTTCTATGCCTTTAAGGTTTGAAGAAAGATGCTGGCTTTGTGGAATTTTCCTTGCTCTAATTAATTGAACTTCCTGTTTGGTTCAGATGGCTGAGTATTTTGTATGATATGAGAAGAAAAATTATCATTTATGGTTGAGTAACATTACTTTGTTTTTGTTTTGAAGATAGCATTCATGTGGGATTCAACTGTATATGATAATTGGAGTGGCGCATTAGGTCATTTAAATATACAATCAGATAAAATGTGGTGAAACCCCAAAGAAGTGTTGCTAGGGTGAGCGCCTTTTATTTGAATTTAAGGGTGGGGCACATTGCTAATAATGGCCAATTGGTGTAGAGGTAGGACATGATAAATCCTTATTGGAGATTACATGACTCAAGAAAAATGTTGTCAACCATGATTTATTTATTTATTTTATTTTGTATTTTTTTTAGGTGACCGTTATCAGCTGGAGCTTATTGTTTTCATAAAGCTATGTTATCATCTTTCTCTTGCATGTGATTTTTACCAACAAGATGCTGTTTAAACTATGTAATTTTACTGGAAAGGATGAAACTTGCTTATCTAGTAAAGCAAGCATGTTATTTATTGAGAAAATATCCTGATCTTGGGATTGGTTGCAGATAATAAAAATTACAATTGTCAATAGTCGAACACCAAATCTTTGCATGGAAATTAATGACCATTTCATTTATTTTTCCTGGATGCTGGAAGTTTTTCATATTTTCCATGCTGTACTGGTTTTAATACATGTACCAAGTGCTCTGTTTTGTTTCAGTGCTTTGACTTGATGAGTTAATATTGGCATGCTGGCTAAAATTCAAATGCTAATTTTTACAAGTAGATTAATGCATTGTTCATACAACATTTCTTCAACTTGGCATAGTGGATTATGATTTAACATTCTACTTCATTAGAGTTAATTCTTAAGATTAAGTGATTAATGTTAGTGATAGATGTTCTCCTTGTTAATCAAATCGTAACAATTAGAAAATCATCAAATCTTGCGATGACTTTGTTTTTTCCAATTAACCAAGCTGTTTTCTGTTTGATATTGTACTGAACAGAACTTAGATGGAAGGCTCTTGACTGTAAACAAGGCTGCTCCTAGAGGATCAAGGCCAGAACGCCCTCCTCGTGTGTCTGAACCCAGCTATAGAATCTATGTGGGCAACCTACCATGGGGAGTGGATAGTGGTCGTCTTGAGGAAGTCTTTAGCGAGCATGGTAAAGTTGTGAGTGCTCAGGTTGTTTCTGACTGGGAGACTGGCCGTTCACGTGGTTTTGGCTTTGTAACTATGTCCTCAGAGAGCGAGTTGAATGATGCCATAGCCGCACTTGATGGACAGGTATGACTTGAGTGCTTACTTTTGAAATTCATAACTTTTGTATGTGGAAAGGCAACTACTCGCACTATAAGTATGGTCAATTCATTAGGAAAAAAGAAAGAAAAAAAGAGGGCTGATAACTTGAGTTCTTCAGAATCCAGATTATCTTCTCAACACTGGCATCAATCTATCAGTAGTAATCTATTCTATAAGGACCAGCAGCATGCCCTTCAAATTTCTGTTTGATGATATGCATGCTTCTGGTTTTGCAGGAACTGGACGGGAGAGCAATTAGAGTAAATGTTGCTGCGGAAAGACCAAGGCGCAGCTCCTTTTGAACTGATATGAATTGAATAGATATCCTGCCGCCGGTTTTCTTTTTCCTTTATTCTTTTTTTTATCCTTCTGTTTTTTCTCTTATCAGTTTTGTGGTATCAAGTTTTTTGGCCAGTTGAATGGAAGCTCACTAGGAGTTTTGTACACAAATTGTCTTCACAGTTCCATAAAAATTGTTTCTCGAATTCGAGTACATTGTGCTCTACGAGATAATATTAAATTTGTTGGCACAACATCAAGTCTCAGACAATCCAATAATGGAACTTTCAGGATGCTGAAATTTGTCAGGCTGGTGGCTGGTGTCTGGCCGTGCGCACTCAGCTG
>Ga0307518_10003109_pt1 | contig 12005 bp, 7 predicted proteins | sample 25_EM_MG_FD_203889 | JGI IMG/M metagenome (GOLD analysis project Ga0307518, IMG submission 203889) | Populus trichocarpa ectomycorrhiza microbial communities from riparian zone in the Pacific Northwest, United States - 25_EM | ecosystem: Host-associated > Plants > Roots > Unclassified | place... | reverse complement strand
GCAACATGATTGGAAGTTTTGAGGTTTAATTAAACTTTGGAATTAATCTAATTAATCCAATCAAGGGTTTAATTGGTGAATTGATAAGTTTTGAGACTTAATTAAGCTTGAAATTAATTTAATTAATCCAATCAAGGTTTTAATTGGAGAATTGATAAGTTTTGAGACTTAATTGAGCTTGAAATTAATTTAATTAATCCAATCAATGGTTTAATTGGAGAATTGATAAGTTTTGAGACTTAATTAAGCTTGAAATTAATTTAATTAATCAAATCAAGGGTTTAATTGGATAATTAATAAATTTACTTAATTGGACTTGGATTTAATTAAATTAATGAAATCATGGACTTAATTGAAGAAATAGCAAAGTTTGGGGTTAATTGGGGGTCAAAATTGCAAAATTAAAATCCAAGGACTACATTGAAAATTCCGCGCAAATACAGGGGGCCAATTACAGTTTAAACGAGGGGTTTAATTACAAAACTTTTAAAACTTCAAGGGCCAAAATGAAAATAACCATTAAACACAAAAACGGTGTCGTTTCTAAACACTGTTCATCTCCCTCAACGGTCCAGCCGCCCGCCGCCACCATTATACCTGCAATCAATGGATGAAACGGCATTGTTCTCTGGCTATAAAAGCCAAAGAACGAAAAGCCACAAAAAAAAGAGGGGAGGGCATAACCGAAAAGCCACTGGAGACCCAGAACAGAAAACAGAAAAAAAAAAAAAAACACAGAGACGAACTACAACAAGAAAAACGCAGGGGAAGAACCCCCATCTCCTGGGTGCAGACCTCCATCACCATCGACCATCGTCTTCGTCTGCGTCTTCGTTTTCCAATAATATCACAAGCAACAACTTAGGAAAGGAAAACTAGGGAAGACATGCAGAAAAACAGAAATAGGGGAGCAAGCTTCCATTCAACCGACAGCACCTAACATCTTCATCACCATCGTTGATGTCCTGAGCAGAGGAAGCACATAAGGAAGACCAAGGAAAGCAGTAGACAAGGGTCACCACCAGCGTCACAACCGTTTTCGTCGCCTCCAGAAGCAGCAACTCCAGAGTTCCATCTTCAGCAACCACTGCACCAGAAACAGGGCACTCCAGGAAAGAAATACAGGGACGAATCGGGGAAGAAAAAGAGGAAGAGAAGGAAGAAGAGAGGAAGAACAAGAGGAGGCGGCGTCGTTCGTCCAGCACAATGTGCCATCGTCTCCGGCTACGCCTTGCTGCACCAGGTAAGTCGTCCCTCATCTCTACCCTTTTGCATTTTAATTCACTGCTACAGTAACAGTGAATTATAATTCACTTGCTACTGTAGCAAGTGAATTATAATTCATTGGGCAGGCGTGCATTACGCACGCCTGCCACCCAGCCGGGTCACTGGTCTAGACCAGTGACCCAACCGAGTCAGCTGGGTCCAGCCCAGCCCATGTGGGCTGCGCTGGGCCCAACCCCCAAAACAAAAAAAAAATAGAAAATAAAAAAAATAGAAAAATAGAAAAATTTATTGTTTTATTCACTGACGCCAGAGTCAGGAATAAAAAACACTGATTTAATTTTTATTTAACTACATAAGAAATAAAAAAATATGTGCATGCGTAAAAATAAATTTATTTTTAATTATTTATTCACTGGCGCTAGAGTACGGAATAAAAAATATTGATCTAATTTTTTTTCGTAGCTACGAATTTTTACCAACGCCAGAGTTGGAATTATTCGAGCTCGAATATTCATTGGCGTCAGAGTCGAGAATATTATAAACAAATCATCATAGCATAAACTAATAAACATTTAGCAATTTAAGACAAAACCAGCAATGCAGTCTGCCTTAGGCAGAACGTTTAAGGGGTGATAATATCTTCTCTTTTACGTAACCAATCCCGAGCCATAGAATCTCTGTTGATCAGTTAGGGTTTCTAGTGACCATAATACTAGGTGGTGACTCCTCAAACAAGATATTTTTTTTCTAAAAGAACAAGATGCCAGAAATCTGTTCTTTTTTCATATTCGAGGATTATTTTTAGGGTCGCCGCGATGTCGGGTGCAACAATAACAAAGCGAAAATTTTCATTTTTTTTTGTTTTAAGTTAAATAAAAAAAAATAGACTATCACTAATAAAACGTGAATTTGCATTTTTTTAATCAAGGGACAAAATGCATTAAACAAAAAACAATATACCGAATGTGGTGGCCTATCTCATCAAACTTGCGATTTGGGTCATGGACTGGACCGAATTTAATATTTTTTTTCAAAAATATATAGTGTGTGTATGTGTAAACACACATAAAAAAAAGGTTGAAAACCACCTTGAAGCTTAAGCCCATGGCTCAGTGCTTTAAGCCTATGAAAAGAAGAGCAAAAACAAGTAGACCTTCAAACTCGCATTCCTAGCCTTGTTATTTCTTTTTGATTGAATCTTATGTCCCTATTTTTTAAAAAATAGATGACACGTTGCCCACTATAGCAAACAACGTGTTGCTTGTAAGCCAAGATTCAGCCACCACTGTGGTGGCTAGAAAACCAAGCCTATTATTGTCAAAATTGCGAGTTCACTCATAAAACCATATGATTATATGAGTGAACTGGTGTCTGGAAAATCAGGCTCACTGTTATCAAAATCGTGAGTTCACTTGTAAAATCATATGTTTTTATGAGCCAACATGTATCTAACGTGCAAAATCATACTAAAAACTCAAAAACTAGTAAAATCAAACTTGACTCGATAAACTTGGTCAAACTCATTAAAATTGGTAGAGGCAGGCCAATTATACGAGTTTGAATAAAGTATAAAATTATTTGATTCCTTTTCGCCCTTTCTTAACCTTAGCACCAACCGATAATTCCATGCTCTCTCTCTCAAAACACCTATTTTTTTCTTTATTTTGTTTGCCTCTAATTGTCTCTTTATATGCTCTCTGTTTTGACATGAATCAGGTAAATTTTCTTAAACTTCTTATTATAACATTGTCTCATTCTCCTTCTCTATTAGCAATGATTGCAAGCATGGCCCTTTGATTATTGTTTGAATAATACTGATAATGTTATATTAGATCAAATGAAATTTCCTTTTATATTAGCAAATTAATTGGGTTTGGTTTTCTATTCCTATCATTTTCTTCCCAACTTTATGATCGCCACCTATTTGTTTATTTTACTAGTAAAAAAAGATTCACTTATATTGTTCTCCACAATGTAAAACATATCATCTTGTATAGTGAAATCAATGTGGTAGACTATAAAGATTTTTTTTTTAATAAACAAACTTGTGGAAATATAATCCGAAAACAACTCTCACAAAGAGCCATAACTATGAACAATACAAAGCATAAATTGTTTTAGATTTTGTCACAACTGTGTGAAGTGGTTAATTGATTACAACTCATCTTTGAGTTCTTTACATGTATTAGTCAGTTCAAGTCTTATTAAGATTTCTTTGAATTGTAGAATACATGGCATCTAAAAAAAACTACCAGTGACAATAAACTTGACATAGAATGGCAACATGGTATAGATATTGATAAGAATTTAAAAAAAATTCAGTGCAAGTATTGTCAGAATATTTTCAGTGAAGACATTTATCCATAGTTTTGAAACCCGACCCGGTGGTCGACCAGGTCTAATGATCGAGTCACGGGTCAGATGGGTTGACCCGGGTCAACCCAAAAAAAATTGCAATGTCCGTGCTTGGTCGCTGTCATATCTTACACGAAAAGACCTAAAGCTAAAATCCATTGTCCTCTCTTGCATAGTCTTATCTCTACATGTCACTCTCCCAAATAAATCCAACAGAGCCCATTTCCTAGCTGGAATTCAAAAATCCACCATTCCCCCACCACAACAACTGCAAACCTGGTCAATAGCAGCAGTTCTCACAACAGCCACGTAGCAGCTCCACCACCACCACTCTACATTCTCTACCGATTACAGTCCTTTTATCACCAAATCACAACATCTATTACCCTTCTCACACCACCCAAATCCTCTCCCTTTAGTAGCCTTTACCAGCAATCCATAAAAAAACCTGAGCGACCAGCCACCACTTTAAACTGATAGTCTCTCCACCATGGCCCTTCTCCTCCACCTCTCAGCTTTTTTACACACAAATCCTCGACAGTCTCTCTCCACCATGCTGCTCGCTCCCCTCCCCTCTAATCTATTCTTATAAAGGCTTGAGAGAATTGTAACTGAGTTATAAGGTAAATGAAGAAAACAAACAGCACAGCTGCTGAGTTATAAAGCAACAAACAACACAGCCGCTTGAATCTATAAAGAACAAAAAAAGAAAGGTAGTCGGGTCTCAGCCGAGTTTACCCGGGTCGATCGGGTTCCAGGTTGACCTGCCGGGTCGACCGGGTTTCACCGGGCCAACTCCCCGACGGGTTTTTACTTAGACCCGGACCGATCCCAGGCCCGGGTCGACCCGCCGGGCCGGTCCGGGTTTCAAAACTATGCATTTATCATTTCAAACATTATTTGACTTGCTTTCGAAAAGATGTAAAGCCATGTCAGCAAGTGCTAGAAGATGTAAAGAAGATGATTTTGAATGTTTTGGTGAAAAATCAAGAACTAGTTGAGAAGAAAAGAAAGGCTTTTCAATATATTGGAAGAGACAATGATAAAAATGAAAGGAATGAAATTAAATCAGTGGACAAAGGAAATAGAGCTGTAGGTGGGAGTGCAAGTATGCAAAACTACCATCAATCAGCTATTAAAAAAGGATATTAGAGAAGAAGCATGTCGACAAATTGTAGAATTTTTCTACATTAGTGCGATTCCATTTAACTGTGTGAAAAACTCTAAGTTTGTTAAGGTACTTGAATTGGTTGCAAAGCATGGGCCAAGTTTTAAGTCTTCATCTTACCATGATATTAGAAAGAAGTGTTTGAACCAAGAAGTAGATCACACAATGAACTTGCTTGAAAAGTACAAGCTAGGATGGAAAAAAAAAAAAACAGGTTGCTCAATAATGTCTAATAGATGGATTGATAAGAAAAGATGTTTTATTTACAACTTTTTTAGTTAATAGTCCTAAAAGGATAATTTTTTTATCATCGATAGATACCTTCAATATATTTCCAAGACTACTGATAAAGTATTTCAGATGTTGGATGTTATTGTGGAGAGGAAAATATAGTGCAAGTAATCACTGATAAAGCTGCAAATTATAAAGAAGCAGGGCAATTATTGATGGGGAAGAGAAAATGATTATTTTGGACACCATGTGCTACCCATTGTATTGAGTTGATATTGGAAGATTTTGAGAAGAAACTAGAGGTCCATCAAGTAACTATTTATAAGGAGAAGAGAATTACCTCGTACATATATTCAAGAACTATTCTTATTTCCATCATAAAGCACTTTACAAAAAGAAAAGATTTGATTGTGCCCGTTGCCACTCAATTCACTACTACATGACTCTTAGATGCTTGAGTGATTGTAAGAAACAGCTAATGACAGTGTTTATTTCCATCCAATGGAGGTCATGTAGGTTTTCAAAAACAGAAGAAGGGAAGCGATTTCAAAGTTGTGTTTTGGATAACAAGTTTTGGCATAATGTCACTATATATATTAAGGTAGCATATCATCTAATTAAATTTCTTTAATTAGTTGATTCATATGAGAAACCAATTATGAGTTTTATATATGAAATAATGGATCAAGCAAAAGAGAAGATACAAATGAATTTTGGTTCTGTTAAAAAAAGATACTGATTATCTATTTTACTATCAATTGATGCAAAATGTTTATTTCACTTTTATATTATTTAATTTAATGTGAATGTGAATATTAATATTTTTTTTTATTTTGTAGTTATATACCTATATGGAATATTATTGATGCAAGATAAGAACTTCAACTTCATAGACCTTTATATTCAACAACTTATTATTTGAATTCTCATTCTCATTATAATCCTAATTTTAAAGTTAATGCCAACATTAAAATTAGATTATATCAATGCTTAGAAAGGATGGTGTCTAATGCAAGTGAAATGTGTAAAATTAACTTACAAATTAATTCATTCAAGGTTGCATAAAGGTTATTTGGAATTGAGGCTGCCAAGACAGCAAGAAATAAAAAAAACTCCAGGTAAGTGGTGAGATTCTTATGGGGATGAATGTCCAAAACTATAAAAGTTTGCAATCCGCGTTCTAAGCTTGACTTGTAGTTCATATGGATATGAGCGTAACTAGAGTGCATTTAAGATGATAAGTTTTTTTTTACTATTAATGTTTTTATATTTGATAAGAATCTTATATGTTATCAATTTGAATTGCTTATATAGGTTCATACGAAACGAAGAAATCATTTGCACCATAAAAAAATAAATGACTTGCAATATGTAATGTGCAATCTAAAATTGAATGATAACCAAGTCAAAAGACAAGTTGATGATTTTGGTGAAGTTTTAGATGATCTCTCATCTGATGGTTCATCAAATTTTGATTTACCTGGTGTCATTAATAGTGCAACACGAAGAAAAAATAGTAGAAAAGATGAAAGTGATGATGAAGAAATTTTTAATGATGCTGAACTGGAGAGTCATTGTTCTAAAGATGATTTAGAGATTCAAAATGATGTCAATCCAGATAATTCAAGGAGTTTAGAGTTAAATATTGTTGACAATATTGGTGGTGGTGTTGGTGTTGATGTTAGTAGTAGAACTAATGTTCAAAATATTAGTGTTGATACTAGTAGTAGCCCTAATGTTCACAATATCGGTGTTGGTACTAGTAGTAGCAATAATAATCCTTTAGATGATAATGATTTTGATGAATGTCTTAAGAATAACGAGGAAGATAACACACTAGCGGATTGTTTGTTTTAGGTGTGTTATTTTTAGCTAATAAAATTCTATAGACATTATTGTATTGTATTTTTAAGTTATTTAAACTATGTATGATTTTTTTTTGTTGAATATGTATTTCAAGGTGTTTAAACTTTTTTATTGTTTATTTTAATTTTATTTTAATTGTGTTATATTGTTATTTACTACTTGATTGAAATTATCAATATATAATTAGATAAAATATTTTACTTATGATCCGGGTTCATATTGTATTTTTCATGTTGTTTTAAAAAAATATTTTTGACAACCTTGATCAAGCTTATGGAATTTTAAACCAAAAAACCTATTTTTAACTACTTGAAAACATCCTTATAAAGACGCTTAAAACATCAATAAATCAACCAATTAATCTAATAAACCAAAAAAAAAGTCTAAGTCACAAAAACAACCCGAATAAAATTTCTCATCCTTGACTTAGATTTGATTTTTTAGGCGATGTTGAGGCTCAAAATAATTATTATAAGATTCTCATCATTGAATGGATCTCATTGACATCAATTTCACCATTTTGGTTGTTAAAATTGGTGTAAACGATGACTGTTTCTCTCTCGTCTTACAAAAAAGGGTCTGTAAAATAAAAAAAAATAAAGTTTGGTGTTAAATTTTAATTTCTGACAACTATAGGGACCGCTCACTAACTGAAAAGGATAAGGGACTAAACTAATTTTTTGGGTGAAATCTAAAGCTGCCACCTATTTTCCTCGTGTTTTTTACTTTGGTCCCCTAAGTTTCAATATCACCCTCTCTTCCAAAAAAATATGTGATTGACTATTAATTTGGGCTCAAAATGGCTCAATCATGCAAAAATAAAGTTTAAAGGCCAAATTGAAAATGTAGAAAAATTTGACTATTTCAATCCACAATGATATGTGAGAGTGTGCATAGTGCAATGTGCATGGGAATGTCACCATACGACTTAATTTTTTTTTAATGGGTCTCATTTTCTTTTGATGATAAATTAATAGTCTCATATTTTGCTTTCAAGTTTGTGATTCCTTCATAGTTATCAAGGCTTGTTTATGTGATGATAAAATCTTTGAAAAAACAAGTGTTCAACATTTTATTAGTCAATATAAAACCCTTGGTAAGCATTATACACTTCATATTATAGGTCTTTATAATAGTGGAACGAAAGGTTTTTTTAGGTTGTTAGGGGAAGTCTTTGATGAGAGGTGATAGTGATTGTAATGGTGATGTTTGTAAAAATGGGATGTTCAGGTGAGTGGTTACATTGTTACATAAAGTGGGATGTTCAGGTGGGCAAGCTTATTATCATGTAAAGCAAAACTTTTAAGTGAGAGGCAATATTCTTATATATAGCAGGACATTCAAGTTAGCATGATGCATTATTGCAAGTGTGTTTTAATATTGTTTTATACGCCCTATGACAATGAGAAGTCATGTCAGCTTTAAATGGAGAATTGTCAAAAACATGTAAAATGAGAGGATTGATGGGCTAAGATTTGAATCCATTTCTTCTCCTCTTGGACTAGGTTTTGGAGCCCTTATCTTCTCATTCTAGGACTCAGTTCTTATCTTTGTTTTTCACCTTCTCAATTGGTCTTTTTTATACATCCTCAATTGAGCTTTCTCTTTTTCCTTCTTATACTAACTAGTTGGGCCTTAATTTTCTTTTTCTTTTTGCTACTCAATTGTACTCATGTTAAAAAGTAAACCCAACACCCATATAAGTGGGCATCTTTATTATTCAAAACTAAGAAAAACATTCTTATTAAATTGTTAAAAGTAAGCGAAGGTAAATTTTATTTTTTCTAGGTTGACATGATAGGAATAAGTTACTAATGGACTCTCAAAATCCTTTGATTAGACAAAGAAGAAATGTGTGTGGCCAAGTTATAGATGGCCATAGACAAAAAGATAGACAAGTTATTAACGACCAAGTTAATAAAGGAAGTCAAATACTTAGAATGAATAACAAATATGATCATAATCCTTATATCCAATAATTAGTAGAGGACGTATGTAAACTTCACCAACTTGAATAAAAACTACTTTATTAATTCTCTTATCGGTTTTGAATTTATAAGTTCATTGAATGCAAACTCTAGATATTATCGAATGCCCTTCAAACTAAATAATGTCAAAGCTTACTAAAGGATGATAGACCGAGAGTTTAAACATTGACAAGGTAGAAATATGAAAGTCTATGTTAATGACGTGCACATTAAAATATAAGCTTTGAACATATAAAATATCTCCAAGAGGTATTTATCATACTTTATTTATTAGATGAAATCTAAATCCTTTATAATGTAACTTTTGTTTGTATATAGGGGGATTCTTGGGATTTTGGTGGTTAGGGAGGAAACATACTTATAATTAGTTAAAGATTTATAAATGTAAATAAGAAGAAATATTTTAAATTGATTTATTTCTAGATTTGAGGATCACTTGTAAGTATAAGTAATAATTGATTTCTTAGTGAAATGTTTCTTTAATAAAACAAAAACAGTTTTTAAATAAAATAAATTATATGCGAATAGTGCCTCAAATGTATGGGGTGGTGAATTAGTATCTTAGCTTTAATTTTATTTATTTGAATTATTAACCTTTTACTTTTATTAACCTTGAGTGTTTGTTATTGATTTAATTTGTAAAATGCTAATATGCTTGTTATCTCATTAAACATGATAAAAAATATGAAATAATAGAAATTCTATATTTAGTGCATGATCTTTCATTATTTTTTTATTTGTGTTTTCACCTTTAAATTTACTTATTTGAGTTACTTAGCCATTAATTTATTTATTTTAGTGTATATTATAGGTGATAGTTTCACTCAATTCATTAGGTACTCAATTTTACTAAATCCAAATGAATTGGGTTTTCACCTACTATAACTAATAGATTAGTAAAAACTCAATCCATTTTCATTTAAATAAAACATAAGAAAAGGTAATTCATCTAATCCTGTATTTTTAAAAAATTATTTTTTTATATGTAATTATTATAAACCTAATAAAATTATAATTATCCAACCTTTACTTATTAGATAAATTTTACTTTATAAATAAAAAAAATATTTTTTTAATTTTTTATATATAATTATTATTATAATATTATATTTCAAATCTTATAAAAAAATCTAAATTTCTAACTCTAATTTATAATTGAATTTAAATTTATAATTATGAATATATGATAATAAAGATGATTAATTAAAACATATAAAATTAGTATATAATCTTTTAGTATTATATATAATCTCTCTTCTACTAAGTAATATATAATGTAAGTTAACCAATTGATGTCTAATTATTGAGTTTATCATATATGATCATTTAACAAATAATTAGCACATGATTCAACATAGATACATGATTTCTTAATATAAAAAAAAATCGAAAGATTTATATGTACACTTGCATTAGTAACCAATAATTTACTACTTAATATAAATCATTAATATATTTAACCATAATTCTATATCTTTAAATCAAATCTATATTTTAAATATGCCATAGAAAAATAATATTATTTCTAGGCATGCAAGATTCTTCAAACTAATTTTTTAGGATATGATTTTTTAAGACGTTACAAGAAGTTTAAAGAGAGATTTAAAAAAATATTAAAAAATTGAATTGAATCAAATTGCCTATAAATGAAAAATCCATCTTGGTATAGGTGAAGTGTTGGTGATAATTATAGTGTACCATATAGAATACAAGTGACGTTGTTCATTTAATCTATTATTTATTGATGTGTTTACTAACTATGAATTTGAAAATAGTTTGGATTTAATTGTGGCGAGTTTGACAAGGGAGTAGGTGAAACAAAATTAGTATCATGTATTGTTTTTAAATTGAGTAAATGATGTTACCAAATATTATTTGATAACAATTTTGTTAGTTTTATTTATTTATTTTAGTTTCATGAGTCTTGGAATTATAATAGTGGAGATAGCTTGTAAAACCAAGTATATGAATTATCAATAGTTTAGATTAAATTTTTTTTTTATTCATAGTTGAGAAAAGGCTTTTAGAATTTAAAATACAAAGTCTTAGAGTTACAATTTCATAATTTTTTTCTAGTAAGATCTCTAAACACCCTAAAGACATTTCTAAATAGTAAGTTACAACAATAAGTAAATAATAAATGCAAGTAGCAAGCCAATGAACATATCTATTAGCTTTTCAAAACTATGATAGAGACAAACTTGCTAATGTCATTGAAACAAGTCCTAAATAAAAGTTACTAGCTGGTTATTCTCTTTTTGTTGATCAACTAAAATTGTTAAAGTAAAATAGTTGTTGCTTTCTAATCAAACCTACCTATATCTGTTATTCAATGGTAATTAAAGTTTCCCAAAACTCTAAGTAAATCACAAAATAAAAACATATATGATACGAGAAGCCAATGTGATGTGGGGCACTTTCTTTATTGTTTTAAAATAATTATTTTTATTGTATTATCTCTTTAATAGTTAAGATTTTATAAGTTTTAAGAATTTCATATAAGTTTAATGTGTAGTTTGATAAAAATAAGTATGACTTTAGGTTTTATGTCGGGGCCGGGTCAGATTAAGCTGAAACTTTACTATATAAATTTAAAAGGCTAATTATATAAAAGAAGTTGACTTGTAAATGATTTTGTTTTCAAACCCAAATTAAGCCTAGAACATACTATTTTTTTATTTTTCTTTATTTTTCTTCTAGTTTTTAGACTAAGACTTTTGTTTTAATTAGGAATTTACTAATTAGGATATTTTTATTCAAACAACCTTGTATGTTATTTTTTAGATGAGAATGTTTTAGAAAAAACCTTTCAAAATATATTAGAGTTTTTCTCTACAATCTTATCTACAGTTATGGGCTATAGTGGTTTCAGAACGCTAATTCCTTTTTCTACAATTTAAAGCTATACAAAATTAAGAATTTGGTAAACCTACCTATATTATATGTTGCTTCAATTGGTATGAAAACATGTTGTCATATTCGATGGATGGAGATATTAGTGTGTCATCCAAATCAAGTGTATCCAAGTTGGATCAATCTTTAAAAATTACCAATTCAACTAGTGGTCAAAATAAAACCTTATTTTATTTTAATTTCTAATTTTTACTTTAAAAATTCCTTTCTCTTTTCAATTTTAATTTTTAATTTTCATAATTTTTTCATCAAGAATT
>Ga0307518_10003108_pt1 | contig 12006 bp, 6 predicted proteins | sample 25_EM_MG_FD_203889 | JGI IMG/M metagenome (GOLD analysis project Ga0307518, IMG submission 203889) | Populus trichocarpa ectomycorrhiza microbial communities from riparian zone in the Pacific Northwest, United States - 25_EM | ecosystem: Host-associated > Plants > Roots > Unclassified | place... | reverse complement strand
GCTCTTTCTGACGCTGCGAAACAGATATGTTGGATCAAGTCTTTACTTGAGGAGTTGTCTTTTGACATTCCACCCGTCGTACTCTACGAGGACAACATGGGTTCCATATTTCTAGCACAAAACCCCGCGCAAGAAAGACGAACGAAACATATCGATATTCGTCATCACTTTATTCGTGAATGCGTTCAAGAAAGAAAGGTCATTCAATTAAGACATATATCTACTGACAAACAGTTGGCAGATGTCTTTACTAAAGCCCTTGGCAAAGTCAAGTTCCTGGGTTTTAAGAGTTTTCTTGTTACCGACTTGACACGTATCAAGTCTGGGGGAGTGTTGAGAAAGTAAGTGCTTAGTCATTACTAGCACGTGACTTCTCAGGAGCCTTGACACGTGATGTGTCTGGACTCTTTCTCTTCCATGTGATTGACAAGGTCACATGACCGGTTATCAAAGAGTACCGACTAACCGGAGTCATATCTCTTATCTATGACAAGGTCATGATAAGGAGATAACGTTCCTTCTGGAATGTTCTTATGGGTCGATCTAGACCGTTTCTTATCTCCTATCTCGTGTATGACTCACTGTGGACTTCTTCGAGGTTCTACGAGCTTCCACAGAACTACTATGTTAGGAAGGTACTTATCTACCGTCCGTTTATGGACTCTTAGGAAACACTCTACGTTACATGGTCTGTGCACGGCTCAGACGTATAAATACCCTTACGCTACTTGGAGTACTGTAGAGTTTTTCCTACTTACGATTTACTCTCTGTTCTATCCAAGAACTATCAAACCACCTTCGGTTTACTACTTCAAGTTTGAACCTTCTACTCAAGTGAGTTAAGACTTCATTGTCATTTGTGTAGAGCCCGCTGCGCTGTGTCCACGTTCTCCATATTGTGGACATTGCCTCCCGATAGTCGGACCCGCATGTTTACCATGTTAGATGTGCTGCCTAATGCATCACATTTTTAGGGTCATTTGCAAACTAGCCCAATTTTTGGGCCACATTCTGCAATCAGGCTTGCTGCTCTCAATGGGTTTGCACAATGGTGCAATTCCATAGATGAGGATAGCAATCTAATTGGATACAGTGGGTTATTAGACAAATGGCAGATTATGTTTATTGCTCATCTACTAATCTATTAAGTGCCAAAGGGCAAACTGACCCAAAGTGGGAGTGTTGGGACCATGTGCTACAAACCAGGCTTGTTGTTCTCAATGGGCTGGCACAATGGTGCAATTCCACAGAGGGGGATAGCAATCTAAACCAATACAACCATGTTATCAGACATAATAGCATATTCTGTCGGATTGCATCAATTGCTTCGATGATAACTCAATTGTATGCAGTTCTCAAGAAAAATTAGTTTCAGTGATGGCCGTCATGGGCCATCGGATGTGGATGTGTTGACAATGAGAGGGCAAAAATCCAAAGCGGGCAGATATGGCGTAGGCGATCCATGTGCCAGTTCTTTGCACCATTGAACAAGGCTGGTAACCATTGCAAAAGTAATAAAACTTACCCGCGTCTTACTGGCCCCATGATGACCCATCCCACTACAAATGGCGCATCGATTCATCTTTTGCACATATTGTCGCTCACTTCTCCGAACGATGTTCTCCACAAGCTCTCCATCACAGCAAGGATATTATCAGGCAAAGGGGTACGCATGCTTTTCCTTTTCATGCCAATGATCACAGCACGGGTGGTGTGCGTCCTGTTGAGGGGAGGGGAGGGTCGAATGTCGAATAAGTGCATCGAGAACCAAAGAAGAGCTCCGCAGCCCAATGGAAAGGCCAAACCGAGCGTGACCGTCCGGCTTTCCATAGGTGCGAGTGACAATTCAAACAGCAAGTGGCGACTTCCGACTCTCTCCCTTCTCCAGTGCCAAACCAAAGGACTACTATGCAAAGTTCTTTGTGTGTCTCATTTCTACACGTTCTACTTTCTTGGCTGACATACTCTCCCATTCCCGTACGACATACAGGCTCATACAGAAAACACACTGAGCGGGTCTTCCTTTCCGGTCCATCCTGATCGCTTGACCATTAGAGAAATCTGAAAATCAGCCCTTTTGAAGGTACTGCTAAAGCCTCTCTGACGTGTATGGACTGCAAGCGAGCATGGGTGCGTCTTCTTTTTTTCTTCACGGATGCACTCAATGTTCACTGCTCTCCGTTCCTACATTGTATGAGTTGATGGGTGATGATGCAGCTCTTGGAAATGTGGAACGATTGACGAGCAGGGCGAGAAACCCCCGTATGAGCGCAAGATTGCAGTGCGTTAATTAGCTTTGCAAGACGACTACCCAATCTTGGCTATATGTACTCTCTGGTAGATCAGTAAGCAACGGTAAGTACTCCTTTCACACTTTGGAAAATCGCCGGAAGCTGCCGCCCGAGGACCTAATGCTCGTGTAATAGTGCGCGCGCTGCACAGTCAGCAGAGCAGCCAATTGCATCAACCCCATCGGTTGGAAGCTTCGCGGTTCCATGTCAAGTTGACTGAATATGTTCTAGCCCATCACCGAAGTGGCGAGATATCGAAAGCCGCCGAGTAACATTCAATGCTTTTGAGCACTCAAACATACTAAAATGATCTAGCTTGGCGCGCTGGGAACTAAGACGACAATGAATGGGCGTGATCCGCGACGATTAAGTCCATGACCCTGTCCTGGCTGCTCGCTTCCTGTCGTCTTGAGCACAGTCTCCGCGGTCAAAGCATGCTTGTAGTATCGCTATGGGTAAGCACAGTCATGGTCTTGTTCTGATCTTGTAGCTAGCATGTCATTCAACAGGAGGAGTAGCCAACATATCGAGAACCACTTTTCTTAAAGCAAACAGTGCGGTCCATTTCTAGCTTTTGGGGGTCGGGTGAGTACTCGTGCTGAGAACCACATGGTTATCCCAGAAGCCGGGGGAAGTTTGATAAGCAGCTTCAAGTTGATGTCTGCGGAACTAAGGTTCGTCGCATACGTATGAAATAACTGACCGTGTCCACAGTGCATCTAGGTATGTGAAAATAGAACGTCCGAACTCATCGCCGTTTTCACCGGTGCGACTGTCAAGTGTGAAAAAGGATACCTTATCGTTCGTGGTGGCGATACGTCATTTTTCGGATCTTCTGATGGGAGGAAGAAGTAACATGTCATGGGAGAATGTGATTTATTACTGCCTGGGTGACCGAGACCTTGGTTCTGAATCACTCCCTGATCTTGGAAAACACGCACTGTGGAGACGGCGGAGACAAATCCCAGTTTGTGGCCAGGTAAGCAGGCACGTTGACATTGGACAGATGGGCCTTTCTCCATCGAACAAGTTGTCCGGCAGCCGATTCTAGGGGTATACCCTCTGCATCCGTCAGCTGGCGAGCAATCCTTCCCCCCCGGATATTCGTGCCAAAGCATGGGACGTATTGTAGTATCCCTGATGATGTATAACAAATTTTTATGAACAAACCGGCAGAAACGAAACAAAAGCTGACCAAGAACTAACAGGAGAGACTACCACGTCAGTGGGTACAATTCCCGACTAAAACAAGACCAAACGGTGCACCTCTGACTGTCCGCGCGTCGAAGACTGAGCAAGGTCTTGATGTGTCGTACGTCGTCATCCCTGGGCGCCACGATGGCGGGATTGGAGATGATTCACATCTCCGGCATACGTGATCTGTACAGCACTCACAGTATGTATAGGTTTAAGACGGGAATAAAGGGCGGCAAGTGCGTCCGCCAGACACGTCAGATGCTAAGCAACACGGGGCATTGGTTCTTGATGTCAGCCATGACAGGCTTGTGGTTGATCTGTAATGTATGTCTATACGAGTGATGGGATTGGCCAGACCTGGAAGCCTAGTAGCTTTCGAATTCCGCAGCCCCAGCCAGAAGCTGTGGAACCTACATCAGGTGATTACAATTCAGTTACAGCCTTTCATTCAATTGTACCCGTTTCTGCGGTAGGTTCCTCCAGACGAGGGCGAGAATAATTATCGCTGGTCGGCAGAGAACGTTCCCCAAGTGCATATCCGGCAAGAGCGTGGTGTTCCTGGCGTGGCCACAGAGAAAAGGCTTTCAGAGTCGTTCCACGACCACAGCAAGGTCATTAGAGGTGATTGGTTCCTGAACGTTCTCAGGTGGGTGTTTGGAAGGCGTGCATTGCTTCCTATGGAAAGTTGTTGCCTTGGCATGACCTCAGAGGAAAACGCCTTCGGATCTATGACACCGCCATTCGACAGGAAGGTCATTGGAGATCATCGGTTCTTGTAACGTTGGATTTCCCGCAAATACTGCTGCCTTCAAAGAAGTGCGTGGTCAAACTGGGTTTCAATCACGTCCCTGTTTCCACTGGCGACCATTCAGCTGGCGCAGGTGAATGACAATCAGAATGGGAACCCGTTGTATTGTTCACTATTCCCAGACTAACGACACACGCAAGGTGACCACCGCAAGGCGCGCATCGATCTATCAGCTATTTGCCTATATAAAATCGCAAAGTGTAATTAATATAATGGCAACCAACAAGGCTGCACCGATTAGGAACGGAAATTACACCAGAAGACCGGAAAGTTGATCTACTCACTACAACATCTGAGCAAGATTCTTCTCCAGGTCTCCGCTGTCAATGGGTGAGAATACCTGCGGCGTGAAATGTTACTATTGATAAGAATACTCTACCTCGCAATAATGCTCGCCCAGTTGATTCCAGAACCTGCACAATGGTACCGAATCAAAGATCACATCGCGGTGTTGGAACAGATTCCTTACCATTACATAACACTTTCCATTCCATGTCATCTTCATCCACTCAATCTACTGCACATCTAGAGTGGCACCACCCCATCATGGCTGTGGCTAATATGGGTGGAGTTGTGTAATTGAAGACATGCAGGATATGCGGACATAACCGTCAATCTCGGAGCATATGCCATACATAGATGCAACAATGTTCCATCCGGTGACACGTGTGCTTACAGGGGTGAAGTGCACGCTGCATGAAGGTCGTGACGAGTGGTTGCATATTAGATTGGCGATTAGTATGTTTGTATTGTCTTATCTGTTGGCTAGACCCTTTTCAGACTAGTCCGAAGAGCAAGGTAATCAGGCTATGCATTAGTAATACTTTGTTGATGATGTTGTGTTCGAACTTCGGGATCGCATGAGGATTCAAGAACCCAATCAAGCATGGGTGAGTTTTTGTCTCATCCCGTTCCTCTACTCTCAAGGCATATTGGTTTGTTAGGAATCCCTCATATTCACATCCACAAAAACATCGTGCTCCGCCCACCACTCTGATAGTATAGTACAGCTAGTATGTGTTTCAGAAATTTGCTGCCATTTCAGGTTTGATGACTACGTGACGGTCCAGATTGTTCGGCCATGTGCATCAGACATCAATGGAATAAGTCTGTGTCGCCTAAGGCTATAATCCGCAGGAATCACCTTTGTTCCCAATAAGGTCACTGCAGAAAGCGTCATCCTTTTCCTCCGTATTCAATGTGCATAAAGAGTAGGCTACTACAACGTGTTCTCATTGGTTCTCCGTCTCGATGTTGAGTTGGGAGTATGTTACGAAGTCCGTGAGAATAAATGACATCGTCAATGGTCATTTGGTTTGCATTTGTTGAATGGACTGGGGGAACGAGGTCTCTGTCGGCGCCGACGGCCTTCTAGTCGTACACAGTAAACACACGATATCAAACTCAAGTGCGGTGTATGTATGTCTGCTATCGAAAGCTAAGTCGTTGAACTACCTGCACTCGTTCTGTTCAGAAGTGTAAGTCGCCTGCATGAATGTTGACATAGAACACCAGCACCAAGACTCGGAGGGGCTAGAAGACCACAACATAGGTCTGCAGTAACCTTGTTAGGAACAAGATGATGGTGAGCGCACTTTTTGATTGTGAAATTACTATTCTCCTGAGACAGCCGTTGTCGGCGAAAGGGACGTGATTGAAATCCACTTCGCCCACACACTCAAGTTTGAAGGCCTCTGTCAGCAGTGCTGGCGGGAAATTTGATGATACTGCAGGAACCAATCACCTCCAATGACCTTGCTGCGGTCGTGGAATGACTCCGAAAGATTTTTCTCTTTTGCAACGCCAGGAACAATACGCCCTTGCCGGATATGCACTTCGGGAACGTTCTTTGCCGACCCCGAGATGATCTGGTGGCGTTCGGGATAGGACGCCACTCAGGGGCTAACTGGCCAATGTGATCACCGCCCAACGTTATTCGCATGCAATAGCTCAGCATTGGTCTTGCTTTCCTAATTTATCAATAGTAGATCGCTGTGTGAAATGCATACACAGAGGAGGGTGTAGGATATGCACCCTCCCTGAATATGTTTGTTCATATCCTTCACACCCGGTAGTCGAGTAAGTGCTCCTTTTTTCTTTTCCATGGAAAACTCACTGCTCTCAGAGATTCAGCCTTTCTACTCCCATTTCAGGAATCGAACATTCATATTGTGCATGAACAGAGAAGTTAGCAGACAATTTGTCACCCAACAGGCGAGGGGGTCGCATACGCAAATATTTCCCTTACTCCGGACATAATCCCTCCATTGGGGGGAAAATATGCCTGTGTCTGTTTTCGGTTCCTCTGCACGTATAAAAGGGCCCAAGTCCTGGCGTTGTCTGGCCAGTTCAGAGCTGTAGAAAACACACTCGCCCTAAGCCTCCACACGCATCCATTCACATCTAACATTATGTCTCAGACTTTTGGTATCCCCAACACCCGTGGCAAACCCTTTCAAAGGCAGGTCAGTGCTCCTGCCAGAAAAGCCATCAGCATTAGAGCCAGTGAAAGTAAGAATTTACTTCGATCACAGGCGGTTTCGCTCATGCGTCTGGATTTTTGCAGCTCCCGACACGACTCAACCCTCCAATGCTCTCATCACCTCCAGCCCTTTTGAAAGATTCGTTGATGCTCCTGAAAATATCATCGTCGGATCTCAAAGTAAGTGCTAACTTCAACCTCGAGAGTTTCGCTCACCTGTCTGGATTTTAGATGTCGTTCGTGAGCAATGAGCTTCTATGTGCGAGTCGGCTCTGTGACTAAGGTTTCATAGATACTTTCCATACTCTCAATGCGCATGTCACCAGGATCCAGACTCCTAACTTGGGTGACGTTTTGGTCTATGAATCTGTCGTGGGCGACGACGCCTTCAAGACTTTCGTTATCTCTATCGGGCCTGTCCTCGTGAGTGCCCACTCGTTGGATTGTGTGTCATCGTCCTGTCACTTGCTGAAACTGACAACTGTGACAGATCGAAATCTCGATTGACCTGACCAACTATGCTATCGATATCACGGTCTACCTGCAGCTGCTGTTTGTGAACGTGCAAATTGCAAAGGCTAGTGGAAGTCTCAACGACGGGGTGACCCTGAGCATCGGGTACCCGGATGTGATCGGTGGCACACTTACGGTCCAGCTGTCAGGAAATGATGTGATGCTCATCTATGACTTCACTGCTTTTGGCTTGGAATACAGTGGCAAATTCAAGATTTTCACCATCTAATGTGTGGTTTGAGGTGCAGTTCTATATTCACTGTGTCGTCGCTCCCTAACAAATTTCTATGCCAGAATACTGAACCAATGAGAGAAATGAGATGTGATCCTATGTAAACCACGTACTGTGTTTGTCTCTGTACTATCAATGTGATTGTTTTTATGTCGTCGCCTTTTGGATTGAAAGTATAGTGCGGGGCATTCTCTCCAGTTAAACTCGCACTCCCCGTCATCACGGCCCGATTGACATATAGTACGGATCGACTAGTGGGCACATTTTTAGGTATTTGTTGTAGCGGTTTGCAGAAAATCGTTGGGCATCACCTTGGTTAACGAGCGTCGAAATGGACGCGAATAGAACTGCGAAAGTACCGGAGAACGTTGGAACGCAGAGAAAGACGTTACTTAAAACCGCCTGACTTACCTATCAAGGCCGTGAGACAGCGCTCAGACGACGCGAATGGCTGCGGGAACCGTACGAATGGGTAGAACGTGCATGCGGACATGCACAATGTTGCGAACGACACGGAAACCGCTGAAAACGATGCGGAGAACGTCAGAATGCGTCGAGTAAAGGTGAGAACGCGAAACTCACCTGATACGCCCCCGAAGTCGAGCGACCTGAGCCTTCCGATCGATGGAAAGGGCGCAGGTGATCCCAAGTCTTTGGACAGGTCGAGGGCGGAAACAAGCGGACGGTCCAGCAACGGCGATCGACGAGGTGATGACGATGGCATTGGCGACACGACTAGCGGCGGCGACGTCGACTCAGTGCGAGTCGAGGCAACGCTGCTAGCTGAAGGTAGTCAGCATATTATGCGTCAAGGCTAAGACTTGCAAGCAAGGGCCATCCACCATGTATCCAGATCGTCCGTACGGAGTCGGTAAGCATCGACGGCGACACGCAAAACCAAAATCGAAGGTGTAAAAATCAGCAAAGCACAAGAAGGCGAAACGGCTTACCTAGCGCACGCGCACGCCGCGCCGCCACCTGAGAATGCTTCAAAGCGTTGCTATGTGGTATATAGACCCAGGCATTGATGGAGACAGATTTGCAAGAGCGTGTCAGTCGAGCGCTGGAGGATCAGAACACTTACCTTGGACGAGCCAACGCGATGCGGTCGATGTGGAGGTGTCGAAATCGAATCAGAATGCTGAGTAGTCTTGCTGGCGAGTGTAGGATACTGGGGGAGCCTTGACGCGACGACGGAGAGTACGGATTTGAAGTCCTTGGAGTGCACATGTAAGGAAGCCTTGCGCTGTCTACAAAATCTCGCCGTTTCATGTCTTCACACATATCACGTCCGTCTCGAACGTCTCACAAACCTACAGTATATTACCAGGTGTCACTATGTGACAATCGGGAATTCCACTGGTGGTCAGTGATGATGAGTCCGAGTTTAAAGAGAAGGCAAAGAACCATGCTTACAAGCTAAAGGACGACGACACAAACAACAATCACAGTACTGCAGGGTTTACATAGGGTCACATTTCATTTCTCTCGTATTCTGGCATGGAAACTTGTTAAGAAGTGACGAAACAATAGATACAGAACTGCACCTCAAGTCTTGATGGTGAAAATTGTGATGCTGGCTTTGTAATTGAAGTTGAAAACAGTGAAGCTATAGGCGAGCACCACATCATTTCCTGACAGCCCGAACTTAAGCGTGCCACTGAGCACTCCCGGGAACCCGATGTCCAGAGTCACCCCGTCGTCGAGACTTCCGCTAGCCTTTGCAATTTGCACGTTCACAAGTAGCAGCTGCAGGTAGACCGTGATATCGATGGCACGGTTGGTCAGGTCAATCGAGATTTCGATCTGTCACAGTTGTCGGTTTCAGCAAGTGACAGGGTGATTACTAGGGTGCCGTGAATTTGACTTCAGAGCCAAATTAACTGGCTAATTTACACGGGGCAAACTTGGGCCCAAATTAACCCATGTAAATTAGCGTTAATTAGCAAAAAGTTTAAGTAGTGCTAATCTGCTGTAAATTCAGCGGAAAAGGGCCTAAATACATTGGTCTACTCCCATTCCTCCCATGCCGAAGTACTGGGAACAAGTTGTTGTGATAATGAGCTAGCTGGAGGGTAAGGAATTAATGTGGTAGACTGCTGGAGTTGCCTGGGCGCTGAGCTAATAATATCACGAAGCCACACAGAACTAAGCTCGATCCCATCACACCCAGCAAGTGTAAACCTGTCACCAGGCGCATCTTGAAGCCTTTCTCCAATCGTGTGGTTCCCATTCAGCCAGGATATCCCATCAACATCACCATTTGGCAATGCTGACATATACTCAGTGTCACCACTGGCAGGGTACTCCTCGAAATTGCGTGGATTTGTGGGCCGGAGTGGAGGGGAGCTATGCCCAGGAAGTGGGGTAGATTCAGCTCGCTTTCCTAAAATTGTTGTCTCCATGTCTCGCCACTTGACGAGTGGCCTATATGACACCTTTTTTGACGTGTCCTAGTTGTAATGAGTCATTATTTAGCGCAATATAACATGGTACAGTGGGACAATACCTCATTTAAGTTGTACCGGTGCCACTGACGAATCTTGATGTGATCTTGCAGTGTTGTGACCTCTTGTCTACTCCGGCATGGTGAGTTCAGCCATGTTACAGTGGACTGCGTGCGTTCATCAATCATTGAAATGGGTACAGCCGCAAATATTTTCTGGGCAAGTGGCTAGAAAAACAAAATGTAACGGATCAATTCAGACATGGAAAAATGTGAACTTAGTACTTACTGCGAGGACATCAGCGAGTTCGTCATCTTCCAGAGCTACCCACCATTGAAAGGTGTTCTGTGTTGATTGCCGTTTGCGGTTAAAGGGGTCCTGTGCACAGAGATAAGATTTGAATTGTTGACGAAGCCGGAGAAGGGCCTCAAATGGTGTATACTTCGAAAGAGCTGGATTCCGTTGTTTCATTACAGCAGCTGGCTCTGACACACCACTCCCAGCCTCATATACATCAGCATATTCGTGTTTCAAGATGCGTTGCAAGGCCAGACCTGCACGCTCAACCATATCCTTGGGTGGCTGTTTTGAACAGGCTATGGTACTCCCAGTGCGGCTGATGGTGATTGTTGGCACAGTTAATGGGTTAATATCCTTGTATACTGGTGCATTTCGATAATCTAAGTATGAAAGTTGATTAGTGGGCAAAAAGCTGACTGCTCTGCAAGGGAACGCACCAGGATTGCAGACGAAAGCTGTGACATAAAGGTCATGTGACTGCAGTGTCTCATTGACCAGCTCATTGAAGCGACCATTTGCAATGCGACGGATACCTTCCATTGTGTTCAAATTCAAGCGGTACTCATTTTTCTGAAAATCCTCTTGATGCTGTGACATGATCCCAAGGAAAACATAGTACAGGTGGTCAACAGTAACATCCGCTGCTTCAAGAACACGCAAGCCTTTGGCCCATGGTCCTGTTACTTGGAGGAGCTTGGAAAGCGCAACTTCAAAGAGGAACTTTGGTCCCCCGGGCATGAACAATGCACTAAGACCCTGTAATATCATCATGAGGTACTCTATTCAGACAGACTTAATTTGACCAACCGCAATGTCTATATTGTTCTCTACAAGAGCTGTAAATGCAGGAAGTCCTCGTTGCACTGACAGAGCCGACCAGTAAATAGTGCCAAAGGGGGTCTCGCCAATATATTCTAAGCCTTGATGTATCCTGAGGCGTGCACGCTGGTGGTTGAAGTGCTCCATCGTGTATGTGGAACAACTCATAAATGCCAATATTGTTCGTATCTGGCCAATAACCTTCGCAACCACAAACACCTCAAGTTCAGTTAAGATTAACATTGATCAATAAACTCACCTCTTCAAATTCGGGCAGAGAGCAAATGTCCTTGATGGCGAGATTGAGTAGGTGACATCCATCTTGTATGTTGAGGATATGAGGGTACTTTTCACATAGGAGCTTTCGTGCCTTCCGGGTGTTTCCAGTATTATCCGATGTTGCTGCACAGAAGTTCCAGGGTCCAATCTTCGCAATTGTCTGTAATTGACGTCTGACTAGTAAAATGACAGGAGACAGATAGTACTTACACGTTCTAGCACCTCAACAATATATTTCGCTGTATGACTCAGTTGTGAACCATCGTCTAATTCCATGCAGAATGCGTGGCGTGTAGCTGTTGTATAGGTCGACTTAGGTCTTCGAATTTTGCCACCATCGAAAGTGATCGTTAGGTTTCGACACCCCGACAAGAGTTTATTGATGGCAGTGGTAATCTTGGCGGCTTCATTGACAATCAGCTTCTCAGTGAGTGTCATCGACGAGGGTGGCTGATAGTAGGGGTTTAGTGCGGCCATCATTTCCTTCCATTCGGTGGAATCCACAACTTTCGGCGGAATCCCGCAACAAACGATGCACTTCATGAGATGGTAATCTCCTTTCTCCTTTTGTTTCTTCCTCGTTTCGTTGACAATGACAGTTTTTAGTGACCCCTTCTCTTTTCCCTTCTTGTTTGGTG
>Ga0307518_10003107_pt1 | contig 12013 bp, 18 predicted proteins | sample 25_EM_MG_FD_203889 | JGI IMG/M metagenome (GOLD analysis project Ga0307518, IMG submission 203889) | Populus trichocarpa ectomycorrhiza microbial communities from riparian zone in the Pacific Northwest, United States - 25_EM | ecosystem: Host-associated > Plants > Roots > Unclassified | place... | reverse complement strand
TCTGAGGTACATCTAAATATAAAATTATACAAAACAGATAATTGTATATCAGAACATAATATTCTGCATTTGGCTTCGGAATTAACTTCTGCGGACGTCAAAATATTGAAATTTCCCATGTGTCAGTCACTCAAGTCAGCAGCTCGCATACGGCATTCGCCACCGTCGCGGAGCCCCAGGGTGACGGCAGTGACACCGGTGATAGCCCGCAGCCTACGCAGCATGATATCAGGGACGACGTTGGCGACGACATGAGTTGCGAGATATACATGATATATATATGCGTTTTGTTGATTCGGAAGCCAAAACTTACAACTCTAGCCACGAGCTCCTGAGTCAAATTTCCTGATCATTGAAATTTCAGGCAAAATCAATAGCGTGTGGAAGAGGGATCAAAAAACCAAGCGCAGTTTGCCCCCCTCTCTGAGCTCCCATGTATAAAATGCAGATGAATGGGGCGCCATTCTTCAAACAGTTCTTCTCTTCGGGCTATCAAAATGGTCCGTTTCCTCGGTGTCTCCTCCTTGTTGTTCATTTCGTACATTGCGGTTGTACTAGCTGCCGACAGTATCCCGCGCATGCAGGCGAGTGATCCTGGAGTCGCGCTTCTCGGGCGACGCAAAGTTTGTGCTGTTGGGCAAAGTGAGTCATATTATGATGTCATTCAACTCAAACAACTCGCTTACTCACTTTCTGCACAGTTGCATGCACTCACAATACGTGCTGCAGCAGCCCTGGTTATTATTGTTGCAGTGACCCGCCGGGTGGACAATAGCAAATCACTTGTTGTGTTACTTACAACGGGACTCAGGAATTACGCAGAGGGTGCTGACGCAACGAAACCCATCACACCCTCTGCGTAATTCCGTGACTCAAGTGACATGAATGGTCTAATACGCTATGAACGCAATTACCTGGCTGTGTTACGGTGTTTTACAATTCTGTCATTTGGCAACTCCGGTCAAATGATAGTAATAGTATATCGTGTTTTCGTGTTTTCGATGACCGCCAAAGCTCCGCGTGATTTTGTTTCAGCCGCGCCTTGACAGTAAACAAGGTGCCTGCCATATACGACGGTGCTATTTTTCCATCACTCCTTTCTCTGGAAGTCCGTCTCGGGCGATATGGTACATGGTTAAGCAACACACTTAGATATGGAACACAAATCTATCAATATTATCTTCCACTGCAGGAAGATACCAGGTAACAAGGTTCGGGGTATACCGGGGATGTGGACTAGAGACAATGTGTAGGATGGACAGTGGTTGGGGAGTGATGAGAAATTTGTGGAAGAAGTTAGATTTTGCGGATAGCCTTCAAGAGGGCATTAACACTAATAGGTATCTCGCTGGAGCCTGCTTCCGGTGGTGGGACAACAGGTGGCAGAGACTTGCTACCGTATGGTCTATAGGATGGGGTGGTGAGTCATGCCGGATACAGTATAAAAAGCACAAGACAGCAACGTACTGATCATTCCACCAGGCGAAATAGTTGATGTTTAGAGATTTCATCGATACCTCTGCTTCCCGTGTGAACGTCCCAGGGGGAAATATTTCCATGAGCGTCGCTCGTGGAGAAGGTGCCATGAACACGCTATCTGCGAGGTGGTTCCCATGTACGCCGACAATAACCTGGCAGCCAACACCTGTCAGGGCATGTGACAGATTGAAGACGAAACTCGGGTCATACCGTCGACTGTATGATTGCAGTCATGCGTTCTTTCCAAGGCGCATTAGCAGGGACTACATTCACAATGTAGTTTTTCCCCAGCTTATCAAGTGCATCAACCAAGGCCACATGCTCTGAATGCCTCAATTTCGGACCATGAGGATGATCTTGACGAGAAAGATACGTGATGACTATTTTATGTGACCCGATCCAGTTCTTCTTCGCTTCGTGACCGACGCCAAGGAATGTTGCTACATTGCGGCGAATGGGCTCCCACCAGTGGGTCGACGCAGTCAACTGAACAAGCGGCAACGCGAATGGGGGAATATCACCCCTCGATCGCTCGGCAGCGCCAGCGTCTGAAATGACCACTCGTCTCAGCAGGAACGGCGCTTGCATAGATGCGAAGTCCTCCCAATCTTCCTCGAACATCAGACCGAGTGTAGGAAACGCTGCTTTCGGGAGGTATGGATGGAACCCAGCGGGCGAGCGTTGGCGGGGCACGACGGGATCGTCATGATCTGGTTTTCCCCCGATAAGTGTGGGTATATTGGGATAGAAGATTCGTCGTGGTGGAGGGAGAATGAGAGGGTCGGAGGGATGGAGGGACGCATTGAGGGAACTATAGGTCCGCCAAAGGGAAAATAAGGTATAGTTACCTGTTCGTTGGGTGAGTATGGACGCGCACACAGAAGGAGAGACGTCGAACTTGGATGTGCGTCGGTGCATAGCCAGGTCACACCATGGATGCTGTTGGGACGCTACGATCAGCCAGATGGAATAGGTGGACAATAATCTTGACTTACAGGCCACCGTACTGCCCCAAGATTTCTCGCCCCTGCTTGGTGGTTAGGACTTGCCACTCGGACGGTTGAGGTGCTTCAGCAGGCTTCTGGGTCGACGATGCAATAGAACCCAATGGTGGAAAAGACGAGTCGTCGGTCACCAGGTAGATTGTCCCATTTAACAAAAACACATGGTCAAGGATGGTGGAACCTAAACGTATCAGGAACACGGTCAGCGGAGATATGAGGAATTGCGGTCGTTCTTTATACTTGCCTGGTACATGCTTCATGACCGTAGTTGTAGGAAGCTTATCACCCCAGTTCACATACCCGTCGTTCACGCCCACAGTCCCGTAGATTTCTGGATGCTGGGTTATCAGCCCGCGCTCCCTGGGTCCCCAAAGCGAGGTGCTGTTCTTGGCGAGTTCTTCTCTGCGTGCCTGTGCATTTTTTGCAACCTGTTGTTCCTCCCACGTCCAGTCGCCGTAGAGCACTTTCTCCCAGTTCACACTCCCCTCACCTACGGGACCGGTTACCGTCGAGCCTTGGCGAGCCCGTAAGCGTTCGAACGAGGACTCAAGGTTATAGAAGAGGACGAATATCGTGATGGAGAAGATAATGACTGTCGACTCTCTGCGGCTCGGCAGTGAGTGCCACGCCATGGGGGGCGAAAAGGGAGAGACGGGGATCAAGAAACGATAGGTAGATGGAAGAGAACTACTATCATAACGACACGCCCGCTTCAATTCCGCCTCGCGCTGTGCATTCCCAAAATGGCAACCAAGTTTGCGACTCGTGACGTCGGTGAAACCCTCCAACGGGGGGGTTCCTTGCCAAACGATCTATGAAACCTCTGTGTCTACTATGCAATGCGAAGCTAGGTCGGCAGTAGTGACCCTCTTTTTGCCCTTCGTATCTTCCGCGTAGTTCTCGTAAAAGTTGTTCTTGTCTCGGTGGGATAGATGTCCAACTTCCACCTCCCCGTCCGCTGCATCGACATGCCGCCCCGGTCCATCCCAGAAATGGAATGCCTGGCTATGCACACCGTATGAGGTTGGCACGACCTCCAGTAAATCACCTCGAGCAATCTCGATCGCGGGAATCTCCGATGCCGGCAAGCCAATGAGGTAGGCTAGGAGGCACCGTATGACTGACGAATGCCCAATGATCAGGAGGTCCTCTTTCTCTCGCTCCAGTTCAATCAGCACTGGCTCCAAACGCACTGTGCAAAACGATTGGCTTCTATCAGAGTCGAGGGGTGGAGCTCACCTGATAAGTCATGATAACTTTCCGCTCGAGGTGCACGGAAGGCGTAGGGATCCTTCACGAATCTGGCCCACTCCTCGGGATAGAATTTACGGGCTTGGTCTGGAGTCATGCCATCCCAGACGCCTGGATTGATCTCACACATTTGTGGCTTCTCGATCACTTTAACCCTCGGTCCCGATTCCTGAGGAGCAGTAAGGAAAGGCCATGCCGTGTGATGGGCGCGGCGACGTGTCGAAGTCCAGATCTATCTTCGTCAGGAAATTCGGTCTCTCTGATGAGCAGAAGAACACACCACAAGTCGACGGTCATTCGGGTCGAAGCCGCGCTGTTCAAGGGATTTGGCGCGCCTTTCTAGGACGATGTCCTTCAACCTCTCGGAATAGTCCCAGCCAGCAGGGGAAAGATCGGAGTCTGCTTTGTATGAATGCTCGATCAGTGATTGACCAGACTGTGGTTTGAGTCAGTAGCACGTCATCAACAATACGAATGTATATCTTACACGGGCAAAGTATATCATCCGGAATCGATTGTGGATATTCATAAGGAAGAAAACTACTCGTGACTGTTGGAAGGAAAAAAGGTCAGCAACTGAAGTGGATCCTCGGAACAAAAACTCTAACTTGTAGATAGCCTCGGATTTGCTGAACAAAAGGTGGTATCACATATACATTGAAACCGGTAAAGGACTTACGTTGACCATAATTTTCTCGCCCACCTATCTGATAGTAAAAATGAAGGAACTCAAGCACGTACTATCGAGCTTACATTGAATATACGAATATACGGCCAGTCCGTTTCCTCGATGGTTTCATATGCCTGTTCCCGAAGATGAATGCGCCCATAATAATCTTTGACGGCCTCATCTGAGTTCCATCCACGATACTTATCCAGGGTCAAATATTACGCAGATGCCTTGACATTTCACTCACATCCGGCGAAGAAATCTTGACATTTCGTATGTTAGTCTCTATGACTTCATTGTTATCGCAGATGGATTCTGTGCGCGTTCAGCCTTGCCGTACGAAGAGAGCCCTTCTAAATACGTACCTAACATGATAACGTGTGCACCAAGCTTATCAAACTTTTCAGCGACGGCTTGACGGTTCTTCCTCAGCCCGTTGTTTGCATCATAGATGACGACCTGGCCACCTCCTTCGAAAAAATCCTCTATGAGCTTTTCACAGCCATCAGAAACCTTCTTCCTGAGTGCCATAGTATCTGGGCTCTTCTCCCCTGTGCACAAGAAAGTGAGAGGAGCACACGATTAAGAAACATCAGGGAGTCACACAGAGATGACACACCAATACTAAAGTAATCGGGTGGGAGCTTCTGCGCGCCTCCGAGGGTCTTCCGACGATAATCCCCGAGAGATACTACCTGCGTCTTCACTCCCATCCATCGCAGGTATCGTTCCAGAGCGCGCGAGATGTGCGTTTTCCCCCGAGCTGGCAGCCCTACTGTCATGATTAAGATCTTACCGGCATGGTACAGAAGACCAGATGCCGTGGTGTACAACGGAGCTGCCATGATAAATGTTGAACTGTTGCGATGCCCTCCGCCTGTTACAACGAAGGATGAAGGTACTTAGAACTCTCATTCCGATACGAATTCCGATAAGATGGCCGACCCGGCTTACATAATGCACATTTTACGTTTCACATTTCATACTGCATTGATTCAAAGCAACTTCAAAGCTTCAGAACACTTGCTTGGGGTATCAGCGCATCAAGTGTCGTATCGGTATGCACGAACTCTAAAGAAGTTCGAACTACACTGCACGCAGGAAAAGGCCACATACATTGGGATGGTCTCATTTTCAATTCAAATCGTACAAGGGACTTGGCCGTCGAACTCGGACGCACTCTGTGGGTGATGCTATTGATGTTTGAACCGTACTATGCGATGTCAGGCTGTCAGCTAACCATAGGGCCCGACATTCATGTTCAATGCATTTTCTCAGGACGTTGCGTGATACGTAGCTGCGATGAGACTTCAAGCAAATCGATAAGGGAGAAAACGACGCATGCAATTCTCGTTCAACATGTTAAATTGGTTGTATGGAAAGCCTCCCATTATGGAGGTCATTTGGTGTTACATTCTGGTGTGTCCCGTGTTTTACTTAATCCAAATCTCGGTTCTGACAAGGAATTCCCCAAAGGCCAAGTCACGTTTTGACCTGAGGTATCGACATGATCTAAAAACAAGCATCCGAACGTCCCGCTGTGGGATGCTCTGTGCGCTTTGTTCTGATTGCACGCCCTGGACCTTCGACGACGAAGTGAAGAGACTTGCCCTCAAAACTTTAGTGGCTGTGGCAAGGTTGTGGTCATACATATTTCTGAATAGCAAAACTACTTTGCTCTACTGTTGTCGAAAGTGCCAAGTTCTTTGTGCACGATTTTTCTCGGACACCACTCTCTATATACTTAGACGACTCGCCCCTGGGCTCTGATGGGTCTGTGGTGTCCTTGCAATCCACATCGCACATCGAATATTGAATATTTTGTTATTAAAGAAACTATTCAAGAATTGGACGCGTCGAATGATGGCCTCACAACAACGGAGAATGAGACCATTGGCGGCCGAAGCTGAGGATGTGAACGCTGAGCTTCACATCATCTCGGGTGGAATACCATTGACCTCAGCAAGCCATTTCTGCAGAGGCACTATCAGGTGCAGTGATAGTTCGGGTTGATCGTACGTATGCTTGATAGAGTGACTTCCAAGTTGGTTGCTGCTTTCAATCAGAAATCGGTTCCCCTCGGTGCATCATTTGTGGAGCGACAAACTGCATCCCCACCGCTCCGTCAATTCACCTAGCTCCTCAAACAAAGCTATCTTCATATCTACTACTTACATGGCACACAACATGATGTGTTAGTACTTGGCATTCCAGGATTCGGGCCGCGCCACCACACCACAATATGTCTCTTCAGATTTTCTAATGCATGTGCTTAGTACGCAGCGCTGAAGAATAAAACTCGTATTTGGTACGTTGAACTTTCAATACTACCATTTGGCAAGTACTGTTTATCCTTCCGTTGGCAATAGATCGCTACTTTCCCTCAAAGTAACGCCTAGTCTGGTATACAGACTAAGCCCTCGTGCTGCGTTTCATAAAACGTCCACATTAGGTCATTATTGAATGTCTTGTACATAAATATCGCTCGAAGGGCACGCAGCCCCAGAAGATGCTGAACACTAACGCTCTAGATCCTGAATTAGCTAAACTCAGTCAGAGCATGTTGGAAGAGCTGATACTACAATGGAGGTAATCTTGCGCCCAGTGCTCACATGAGACAGGTTCTTCACACGTGTGTGGAATGAGGTGGTCGGTGACCTCCATTTCAGAGATCTAGAGCCTGGGCAGATAGGTAACGTGACTAACGACATTCCATGCAGCTATGGGATGAGGATACCCTATCAATTCACAGCATTATGCAAGACAAGCCCCAAACTCACGGTTAAAAGAGGAAGCAGATTTGGACACGAGGATAACTTCAAACCGCCCACCTCCATGCCTTCTGCCCGCAAAAGAAGAAAAAGGGCTGCTGCAGCACTTCCGCCACCATCTGGTCCCAATAACGCGCTGACCTTTCCTGCGTTCTGGGACCTTCCATCAGAATACGAAATAAATGAAACCGACCTGTCCTCAACGAAACCGCGTAAACATTGGTGTTTCCTCGGAAAGATTGTCAGCGGCGGTGTCTTCGTCCGCCTTTCTCTCGAAGTGGAGGATAAGACAGGGCATAGACTACTTGTGGCTTTCCATACAAATGATCGCGGTGCTGCATTTCAACACCTATGCATACCAGGCCACACGATCGCCGTTCTACATGCAAAGCAACATATCTTCGCATTCAGTCCACCTGGGCTGCGGCTGGAGGAGAATGCTCACATCAAAGTGCTTCCATACTCGCTGGATCAGGTGCTAAAAGCGAGTAAAGACCTGGTTGACCAGGGAAAGGGAAAGAGATGCGAAGTATGCAGGATGGCAGATGTACCTTTGGAGGAGCAATGTGCTGGTTGTAAAAGTGTCTGGTATTGCTCAAAGGCAAGTCAAACTGCGTTAGCGGTGTTTCCCTATGAATTAAATGACACTCTCAGAAATGTCAGACAAAAGGGTGGCGAGCACACACAGAGATGTGCTCAGTCATGCGGGATGTACAATGGCTTACGAAGAAAAATTGGGAGGGTTCGGCCCACTCGTATCAGGGGAGTCCCGCATTTGGGACGAGAAGTGTTAACACATTTGAGGAGACTGTAGAGTCAAGCGAGGATTCTCCTGGCGCAGGCGCTGTAGTTTTTTTGCTTCTTTTGGGACTTTTCTCACTCCTAAGTGCTTTTATGTGCCCACGTCGTCGTTAACTGTGTGTATGATAGGATCATCTGGCACATTCGCGCCTATGATAGTAGTCAGGGTGTCGGGTTTTCTGCTATATTCTGCCCATTAGATGTGGAAGCAGCGCCATGGAAGCTGCGAGTACACGGGCCCGGGCAGACGCTGCACATGCCACAACACATCAGATACTAGATTGAGTACGTAGGACATATGGCAGCTAAATATTAGGCCACGGCTTGGTGCGCGGTCCGAGTCTTTGTTTGAGCTGTGAAGAACTCGGTTGACGAGCTTGGAGCTACAACCACTTCAGAGGAACGACCGTCGTATCTTTATGTAACCCCTCTTAGGAGGTCTGGCTCTGCGTCCGTTCCCTTTCTCCAGACGCAGTGTATGTTGCGCAATACTTTGTTGCATGTAGAAATTTCCATCTTCAGAATTTTACTTGGGCAGTAATTATGCACTTGCTCCCGAAGTGGTGCTGGAGTGATTCCAGCGAATCTGACGAGAAAAGGTCGATATAGCCTACAGCATGACTACGACACCTATTACAGAAGTTACATGTCTTAACAAAGTCAGCTCCGCATAGATCGTTCGTGCAAAAAAAAAAAAAACGCGAAGAGATAAAGTGAACCTATACATACGGCATGGGTTATTCGTCCCCGTCGTCCCCGTCGTCCTCCATGAGAGATTGTCCGAGCGGCCTGCCACCCACCTCTACTGCATCCAAGTCCATCTCTAGATCGATGTGTTCCGCACCATCGAGCGCTTCATCACCCACCAATGTGCGAAGCCTGAACACTTCCCCCCTCAGATTGGAGATCTCGTTGTCACGCCTGTCCACGCGGTCCTTGAGACGCCGTATATAGTCGTTCCCGCACCTGAGCAGCTGCAGCTTGCTCACACCCTTATTTGGACCATCTCCGCCTGCTTTGGGTGGGCCTCTCGGAGGGAGTGCACCGGGCAGGATCGGTTCGTCGGGGAAGTTATCATCCGAGGGGAGGGGGATTGGCGGAAGGAGGATACGCAGATCGTCATAGGCGGTTTTAAGAGAATCCCGTCGTTTTTGTTCGGCGTCTTTGTGTGACTTACGCGTCTGTGGCACAGGTTGGGGAAGAACCGATGAGTGGAGGTTGAGTGAGGCTGGAATGCCCGCTTAATGCGAAGGTTAGGAATTTCTGTCAATCGGATAGACGAGAAGGAAAACCAACCTGGAAGGATAGGTTTAGGACCGGGGCTAATTAGCGGCAGTGTGGATTTCCGTGTGCCCTTGGTCGAAGAAGTAATCTCGGTAGTCAGCTTGGGTTTGGCAGACTCCCTGCCTTTCTCTGGTCTCAGAGCGCGGGAAGGCTGAGGACTAGGTGCAAGGCTGCTACTTATGCCCAACCGACCAAGGTTCATGATGCTCGCAGGCGTGACAGGTGTGATGTGGGCCTCCTCCTGCGAGCTCATGTGCGATGGGACCATAGGAGCTGTCAATGGAGAAGAGGAATTAATGCCCGGAGGTGCAGGTGGCGGCATCGACAGATCCACAGGCGAGGGCGAGTCATTTTCTGCCACCGTGCTATTCCTCCGTCCCCTGGATGAACGCAGCAAAGGGGTGGAGGTTGCCGACTTTACGCTGCGGGCTGGCTTTTTCGGTACAGTGGGTGTGGGTGTGGGTGTAGGACGTTTCCTGCTCGTTTGAGTGCTATCCTCCGGGTTCGGTGATGCAGTACGTTTGTTTGCCTGCCTCAGATTCGACGGCTGCTGCTGTGAAGCTGCCAGCCATGGGCTTGTAAGTGGAGAAATATCGATATCCAAGTCAGACGGAGAGGGGAGAGGATATGAAGGGCTCATATGGAAAGCAATGTTGGCCGGGGCAGAAGCAGATCCCGGGTGCCGGAGATAATGACTTGTACCTGCCGGGTCCTGAGGGGAGGGGAGGGGAATGTTATCTAGTGTTTGGGAGCTGTACATGTCTTGCTGGGGGGTGGTATACGATGGGTTCATGCGGCCCAAGAAGTCAGCATCAGGAAGCGGCCGAAGTTCTGTGGATGACACTACGACGGGTTGGCATCAACAATACGAAACAAAAATAGACATGAGAACCCACTAGGCGTCGGGAGGCCGTTGAACGCTGTCGTTGATACTTGGTCGCGCTGAGCCTCAGTGTTTGCGTCATGAGTAGCGAGGGTTGACTGTCCGCTGATAAGCGCAAGCTAGGAGGGAGGTATCGGTTAGGAATGACCATATAGGGAGAGGGGATCGTGCGATATGAGGAAGTGACTTGCCTGCTGTTGAAATATCTGGTTTTGTATCTGGTTCTGGAGTTGTTGAAGTTGATGCAGCTGCGTGAGCTTGTATTGTTGCTCTAGGAGTATCTGTGGTGTGAAGGTCGACGTGGATGGTAGGTTTTGGTGACTGGGGTCCAGTCCCTGCAGTGACATGCCGTTGCTCATTGCCAGGAGGTCAAGGGGTGGGTTAAAGGACATGTTCGCCGACACGGGGAAGTTATTAGGATGGCGTTGCCCTTGCATCATTGCAGAGTTCTGGGCTTCCTGTGTGGTGCGGTGGGGGTCCGCTGAGAACTCGGGAAACAAGGAGGCGAGGAAGTCTTTCTGCTGCTGATCCTGTTGTCGAATGGGCTCCATTGGCGATCTGCTTGCAGTGTCTGAGACAGTCCGTCGTCGGGATGAAAAAGCTGATATCTCAAGTCTCCTTGTCAAGTCAATCATACACGTCACGTGCTCTGTCGGCCCTGTCTTCCGGCTGGCTGTCCCTTTGACACCAACGACGATTTATTGGTGAGATGATCCTGTACAGTGTGCCACGGTCGACGACTTACGTGTGTCAAGGAAATAAATGCAGACCCCATCGAAACCCGCACGGATACACACTTACCACAATCAAAAGCGCAATTTGCTGGGCCCTCGAGCAGCCCAGGTGCCACCCGCTTGGCGCGACCAGAAACCCAAGGACCAAGGTAGTAAGATCCTTCTCAGCAGACTTCCTCCAGATGTCGGTGAGACAGAGGTAGAGGTAAGGATAGGTCCTGCGATGCATGATACGATTTACAAAGCCGCATGGTCTTAGGAATTGTTCAGGAAAACCGTCGGTCCCCTTAAAGAGGTATTCTTGATATACAACTCGCAAGGGCGGTCAAAGGGGATGGCTATCGTGGCTTTCCAACGTCCTGGAGACGCAGAGGTCGCTCGTGCCAAGTATGATGGCAAATTTGTGGACGGAAGTAAGGCAGTCAAGTTTGCCCTTACCCGCTCTGACACAGCATAGGGCGACCCATAAAAATCGAAGTCATCGTCGACTCGCAGGCTGCTCCACCAAAGCCCCCCCCTCCTCAGGCACCGCCTTCTCTTCTGAATCGACTTGGTGGTGTCGTTGCGGCAAATGGCATGCCTGCCAATGCTGCTCTACCAATTCCAGCACCAAATCACGCGCCAAACAAAGTCCAAGCCAAATCGTAGGTCTCATAATTTAGTACCAAGCCACAGATAACATCGACGTCAATAGTCCTCCAAAACCTTTAGCTCCTCGAATGGTTCCACGTCCTCAAGCCGTCGCCGTCGCCGCCGTACCTCGGCGTCGCCAGAAGAAAGGACCAAGGCGTGTCAAGAAGTCTCTGGCACAGCTGGATCAGGAAATGGAAGAATACAGGGCGTCGGTGGACATCACCGACGTAAACGGGAAGCTTGGACGATGACCTCCCGTGCGCCTTTGCTCTTGTTTGTTCGACCGATTTTCGTCATTTTCTTTGTTTCCCCCCTCCTCCCTAGTATTTAGTATATAGCATACCTTTGAAGCATATTACACTGTTGCTCATTATATCTCCCAGGCTTTCCTAGTGGTTGAAGCTTTTTATATGCGCCTTGCGCTGACCTTCGAACTAAACCTGAGACTAGACTGATCACTTCAAACTGCGAAAGGCTCACAAAGGGGATATACATCCCCCAGA
>Ga0307518_10003106_pt1 | contig 12013 bp, 7 predicted proteins | sample 25_EM_MG_FD_203889 | JGI IMG/M metagenome (GOLD analysis project Ga0307518, IMG submission 203889) | Populus trichocarpa ectomycorrhiza microbial communities from riparian zone in the Pacific Northwest, United States - 25_EM | ecosystem: Host-associated > Plants > Roots > Unclassified | place... | reverse complement strand
AGATGAGGAGAGAAAAGAAGAGAAAGAAATAGATATTGATGTTTTTTACATATAGTGAAGAAGAAGAAGAAGAAGTAGTAGTAGTAGAAGAAGAAAAAGAAGAAATGAGTCTGTCTCTTGTGAAATAAGGGGATTCAGGCTTTTTATTGGGGCGCGTTAGCGACGGATTTACCGACGGATAATTGAATATTAATATTTTTTATGTATTTCGTCGGTAATTCCATCGGTAATATTTAATTTAAATTTTCAATTTCGTAAAAATTTTTCAGAATCCGCCAACAATTACCGATGATTTTTCAATCCGTCGGTGATTCCGTCTGTAATGTTTAAATGAAAATTTTAAATTAATTGAATTTTTTCAGAAAATCGCCAAATAACACCGACGACTTTTCAATCCGTCAGTGATTTTGTCTGTCGCACCCGACATCCCGGCGGCCTTAAAAATAATCCTTGAATTATGAAAAAAAACAGATTTCTGGTATCTTGTTCTTTTAGGGAAAAGGTCTTGTTTAAGAAGTCGCCACCTAGTATTATGGTCACTAGGAACCCTAACTGGTCAACAGAGATTCTATGGTACGAGACTAGTTACGTAAAAGGGAAGTTATTATCACCCCTTAAACGTTTTGCTTGAGGCAGACTGCATTGCTGGTTTTGTCTTAAATTGCTAAACGTTTATTAGTTTATGCTATGATGATTTGCTTATAATATTCCTGACTCTGGCGTCAGTCAATATTCGACTACGGATACTTCCAACTCTGGCGTTGGTAAGTATTACGTAACCCAAAACAAAAATGAATGGTGTTGCTGACTCTAGCTCTTTAAATAAACCAATAAAAATAAATTTAAATATATGCATGCATATTTTTTATTTTTTCTATTTTTTATTTATTTTTTTGGGGCTGGGCCCAGCTCAGCCCACATGGGCTGGGCTGGACCCAGCCAGCCCGGCCCGGTCTGGACCCAGCCAGCCCGGCCCGGTCACTGGCCCAAGCCAGTGACCCGGCTGGGCAACATGAAGCGCGTGAACTAAATCACGCGTGCATGAGCAGATAAGATACCACCCTCTTAAAACACACATTATATTTTCTAAAAGCAAAAACTACATGTTTTTTAGTAAGAAGTGTGGTAGCTTTTTGAAAAAACAACCACACCTCCCACCCATTCACAGTCAAAGGAATTAAAATTAGAATGTACAGTAGGAAGTGAATTAAAATGAAAAGCAGGGAAAGAGAAGCTTACTTACCTGGGAGCAGAATGAAGGCGATGGCGTGCTGTGCTGGACGAACGACGCTGCCTCCTCTTGCTCTGCTTTTTTTTCTTTGCTTTCTTTATTTCCTGGTTTGCTTCTGTTTGTCTCTCACGTTATATTTCCCTCCTGTTTTCAGAACACCTCTCTACTCTCTCTCGGCCTGTTTCCTCTCTCGTTTTTTCTTGGGTCAGTATTGGTGAGGGGAAGCCTATTTCTGGTATGGGAGTTCTGGAGATAAACCTGAAAGTTCCTGTGGTTTTCCCCCTCTGTTTTTTCTCTCTCTGTCTCCCTCCCTGTTCAGGCTCGGTTCTGCCTTTTTTCTTCCCCTGGCTTTTTCGTGTTCCTCCCCTGTTTTTCTCCAGTTTTTTCCACAGTTTTTCCTTTTCTCTCGTTCTTGGCTTTTTCTCCCCGCGCTCTCTCATCTTCTCTGGCTTTATAGCCAGGAATGCCAAGCATCTCTACAATTGAAACGGCTTCAAAGCCATTACTGCAGAAACCGTTCATGTGGAAGGAGACGAAGAAGGCGATGCTGATTTCTAGAAACGGCGCCGTTTGTGTGATGGGAATGGCCATTTGCAATCTAGTCACTGAAGTTCTGATATCGTGTAATCAAGCCCCTGGGTAAATTGTAATTGGACCCCTGTATTTCGGCGCTTTTTACAAGCTAATCCTTAGACTTTAATCTGTTGCAATTTTGGCCCCAATTAACCCCAAACTTTGCTATTTCTTCAATTAAGTCCCTGATTTCATTAATTTAATTAAATCCAAGTCCAATTAAGTCTCAAAACTTATCAATTCTCCAATTAAACCCTTGATTTGATTAATTAAATAAATTCCAAGCTTAATTAAGTCTCAAAACTTATCGATTCTCCAATTAAAACCTTGATTGGATTAATTAAATTAATTTCAAGCTTAATTAAGTCTCAAATCTTATCAATTCACCAATTAAACCCTTGATTGGATTAATTAGATTAATTCCAAAGTTTAATTAAATCTCAAAACTTCCAATCATATTGCCCTTAACCCAAATTTTAATTCATTCTTCATTTATTTCATTTTACTTGTTTTTCATCATTATTATTTTTTCATCATTATTTTTTTATCATTTTCAGTAAATAAAATAATAATAATAATTAAAATAAAAGAGTCAAAAATTGGGTTATGACATTGTCTGTAAAGAACAACAATTAACAGTGCAATTGAAAAGTGAACAGTTCTGGAGCTCTCTGGAAAATACCGATGAAAAATTCCGTCGGTGATTCCCTTTGTAATTGACATGATGAACAGTGTTCACAGTTTACCAACGAATTTACCGACGGATTTTACCTACGGAATAAATTTCGTTGGTAATTCCGTTGGTAAAAATAGCACGTCATCATTTTTTTTTGCTTTGTTTTAATTTTTTTTTCCCACGGTAATTCCCTCGGTATATACCGAGGGAATATTTCCGTCGGCAAAATCCCTCGAAAATTTACCGACGAAAATATTCCCTCGGTATTTCCGTTTGTATTTATCGATTTTCTTTTAGTGACTCCTCTACTTGATTTATAGTTTTTTTTATCTCATCATGATTAATTCTATAGGCTAGTTGATTAGGTACAGATGCTCTAGGTACAATATCAATTTGGTGCTCAATTCCCCTAATAGGTGGTAACCCATTAGGAATTTTATCAGGAAATATATCCTTAAAATCCTATAATAAAGAAACACAAATAATCAGAATATAATGATCAAGGTAATTAATGTTAAAATATGCTTCCTTATACACAAGTAAAATCATATTCATATCATCAAAATAAACATTATTTATCTCACCCCTCTTTGTATAAAAATTAACATTTTTCTTAAATTTTTCCACACTTTTGTTTTCTCACCCTTCCTTTTTCTCTCTCTTTTTTTAAGCTGAATCCCCACTAATTCTTATTTTATCTTAATCTAACCTTTTTTCTCTCTTTGCTCACTTTATTTTCACTCTTCATCGCATTCTTTTCTCACCCTTCCTTTTTCTCTTTTCTTTTCTTCTTTCTTTTTTAAGCTGAATCCTCACTAATTCTTATTTTATCTGAATCTAACCTTTTTTTTCTCTCTTGGCTCATTTTATTTTCACTCTTCATCACATTCTCATATGGTTTGATATTTTCTTTGGCTTCACTTTCTCCTTTCAATTTCAATTGGTCTTTGTACACTCGTCTTGGGGATAATGGTATAAGTATGAATGTCTTTTCACCATTCTCTAGAGATTATATGTTCTTAAACCTATCATCATTGGTTTTTGTATCAAATTGCAAAGGTCTCCCCAATTATAAATGAGTAACATATATAGGCATAACATCACACAAAATCGCATCCTTATATTTTCTAACTGAAAAAGAAACCAAAACTTGCTTAGTAACTCTTACTTCTTCGTAATCATTCAACCATTAAAGTCTATAAAGCTTTTCTTGTTTGATAATGTTTAGATTTAATTTTCTAACAAGTATAATACTAGCAACATTAGCACAATTCCCACCATTTATAATCATACTACATACCTTATTATTTATATGGCATTTAGTATGAAATATGTTTTTTTTATTGCTTTATATCATCCTTCTTAATTTGAACATTAAGTGATCTATTAATCACCAAAGTCTTTTCTTCAACTAGATATTTAACATTACTATAGTCCTCAAGTGGTAGCATCTCATCCTCCTCAGATTTGTCACTTTTAGATTCAATCTTACCATGCTTCCTTATAACCATAATCTTTTTGTTTAGACATTGTGAATCTAGATGTCCACTCTCTAAACACCTAAAACCCTTAATATCATAATTATGATTAAATGAGATCTCAACTTTACCTTTTTTTGTTTTAATGGTCGAATATTTCTCCAAGCTTTAGATGATTCAACTTTATGCCCACAATATTCAACTTTAATGTGAAAGCCCTTTCTCTCCTACAATTCGGCCTTATAAGCTAAAAATAAGCTTGAATTACTTTATTGAAATATACTGCCCTTTCTCTTTGACAATCTCTTTATCTGGGTAGCTATATGAACCATATTTTCAATCTTAATATAGTGTTGTAAATTAACCATATTATTTATATCTCTATTCAATCCATCCAAGAACCTTGCCATTGTAGCTTCTCTATCCTCTATAACATTAGCTCTAATCTTTACGATCTTTGTTTCCTTGTGATAATCCTCCACACTCCTAGAACCCTAAGACAAACTCTGCCATCTTTGATATAGCTTCCTATAATAATGATCAAGAACAAACCTTTTTTTCATGACTACTTTTATCTCATCCTTAGTATTTATGGGTTTCTCTCTATTACTTCTTTTTTTCTAAGACAAGTTGATCCCACTAAATAATAGCACATTCAATAAACTAAATAATAATAAGTTTTACTTTCTTTATCTCAGAGCAATGGTGATAGAAAAAAATTAACTCCACTTTTTTCCCACTCTAAATAAGCTTCTGGATCGTTTTTTCCTTAAAAAGCCATAATTTCCATCTTAATACTGCTTAAATCTCTATCCAAACCATCTTGAAATCCATCCTCCCTATCTACCCTCTTATGATTGAATTGCTTAAGTGGCCAAACTCCTATAGGCCTTTACTTCTATGGGCCAAAACCTACCACCATGATTGTCATCAAGATCTTTGACCTTCTCATTTGTATTTTTGGGTATAGAGTTTTTTCAAATATGAATTAGCTTATCTCGTAGACCTTCTTCCTTTTAAACCTCTACAGTTTGGCCCATCTCAAAGACTAGCCACTTTGGTTCTCAAACCAACCACCCCACTCATTACTTCTGTAAACTTTGTATTTGTCAACTCCAATTATTGTTGTATGACCAAATAACCCCATTTAGGATTATTCCTATCTTTTGATGGTGATGATCAACTTTTAGTTGACATCATTAAGAGTTATAAATTAAGTTAATAGCATATATATATATATATATATATATCGTTACACACTCACTAACGTGTATACATTAAATAGATAGCACTCCTCTCGTGTTGCACATAAATTTTTGGCTTTTGAATACTAAAATACAAATTCGTGCGAAATACTAATGATATGAAGGCATGAAAAAAAGACCATGAAAATTAAAAAACCAATGAAATAAGTTTTAAATGACTCAAAATAACTAAAGCACTTTCTATTATATATATGTATATATATGGTGGTCAAAACTAAAAAAACAAAATGATGCAATAACTATCTTTTTTTTGTTGTAATTTTCAAGAAACTCAACCAAGTAAACCTAAAATATCTCAATTCAAGATTTATCTCTAAGAAACCCCAAGACTCAAGATTTTTTTTTTATTTAAAGCATGCAAGTGGTTGAACTCTATGTTTCTTTGAATCAAAATTTGCCATCTAACAATTTTTTTTCTTGCGATTTTCTTTGTTCTTCTATTTTTTTAAGACTTTATTTAATCAAGTGACAAATAATTTTCTTTTTAACTTGATGCCACAACTAGTTTTTAAAGAAGATAAAGAACTCGTTAACAATGAAGTATACAAAAAAACTTGAAGATAAAAGGGATATAACTTAATTTAGAGTCTTGTATTGATACCAACTAATACAAACCTCATGGATATAAAGATCTAGAAACCTACAGTCAAATCAACTCTTTCTAAGAAAGCTAAGATCAAGCTTGAAATTTAGCTTGACACAATGATAACATGTACCGAGGCACTAAGATTATAGAAATCAAACCCTCGCCTAATGCCTATAAAGAGATGTTAATGAATAGCATAAAATACAACACGAAGCTTGGTTAATTCTTCAATAAGTCAGGGGAGTCCCTTGATAAACCAATAGTTAAAGCAAACTCTTATATATAAGTTTTATTTTTGAATAATCAATCTATCTCTTATTAATTTTTTAAAATAAAATATAAGATAAGTAACCCTATTTATACTAGGTAAAACTTCCTAAATAATGCTGAGAAAATAAGAAAAGAGTTCTAAATAAAATAAGAAAAAGAATCATAAATCAACTAGGAAACTAATACAGTTCTCGCATAGTAGCTTCTAAACCTTGTAGCAAGGCCTTCTTGATGTCCAATTGCTTTAAAGTTTTAACCTAATATAGAATAAGACATTTGGAAACTACTGGTAAAATTTCAACTCGATCCAACAATCGAATCAAAACTTATGTTTGTTAGAGTAAAATTGTATATTAGAAAAAAATAGGCTCAAAACCACCTCTAATGCCAAAATTAATTAGCCCACCATTACAAAATAATTAGGCTTATGTTGTAGATAGATCAAGCCCCTCTTGCACATAGATTAGATTGACTAAGGTCTGATCATCCATTATTTAAGATATAACCTATTTGAAATTCATCTTAACCCAAGTACTCTAAATAAGCCTATTGAATGGATCTTTGAATTTTGTCATTGATCTTGTAATTGGCCCAATTGAAACTTCTAATGAATCCTTTGGTGTAGTTTGGGTTGCATCAATATTGAAACTTAGAGAAAGCAATTTCACAAAGTAAAAGTCCACCTTGTCATTAGAAATGTTTTGAAACAAATCCTAATGAAATGATCACCCTAAAATAAACGGTAACATTTTGGCCCTTTTAAGTGTTAAAATCCACCTTGTTCTTAGAAATGTTCTCACTTCTTGGTGTTTGATTTTTTTATTCTTGTGAATTTGAACTTAGAACTTTCAAGACAGAAGGTTCATACTATTAGCAAAAAAGACAATTGGGAAAATGCTTTATTTGCTTGTATCCCACAAATTAGTTGTAATTTGAAAGTTATCCACCATTGATGCTTTTTTTTTTCTTTTTTGTTTAGAACGAGCTCAAAATCCCAAACCCAAGGCCTGAAACCACAATTTATATACTTTTATTTCTTTTTGTTTTTTTCTTTGGTTTGGTGAATAAACGAACTTGTTTCAATGTTATCATTGTGAATTTTAATATGAGAAGGTGGTGAGTCAATGTATAATGTATTAGTTCAACTTATTTTTTAATTATTAAATAGTCTTCCTAAGATCTAGTTATGAAAAGATTTAGATTCGATATACAAACTCAACTTCAATAAAATAACCTTTGAAGTTTGATCAAATTTAATTTAATCTCTAACCTTTTGAGATTGATCCTTCAAACTATTATGTTAAAGTAAGGCACTACTTTCATTAGACTTTTTTTTTAAAAAAAACAAGTAACAAATAAGTGTGTTATTTTATGAGAAAATGTTTTTTTAATCTTTAATAAAGATGGTGCATTGATTTAACTTGATAGTTTGAGGGATTAAAATTAGAAAATTGAAAGGTCAAAAATTGAGTTGAATTTGACCAATAATTTAGATCATCTTACCACTTAGAGAAAAGATTTAATAGGCCTTGTAACAAAATCAAATGCAAGTATCATTGGATTAAAACAAATACCCACAAAAAGCTATTTTACCCGCAGAGTCAAATAAATTAATTATATATATATATATATAATTAAATATGTAGGCTTTTTCAACCTGTATTTGTACATAAAAAAAAATAAGTTTGAATAAAAAAGCTTATGCATCAATATAATCAAATAAATCAAGAACAATGTCTGTAAAAAGAAAATCATTAATAATAAATGAAGATAAAAATAGAAAATTAATAGATATATATAGATCAAGATATTTGACATCGCAACATGGGCCTTTTACCCCGTTGTGTTGAATGACTTTGTTTATCAAAATTAAATTTTCATTTAATCAAACAATAATATAAACAAATACACATGAAATTGATTGAATAAAAAAAATAAAAAAAATTATGTAAGGTTACACATATTAGAAATGTTATCTAATTTCTTTTATATAAAAACTAAAAACAATTATAGATGAATTAGAATAATCTTTTCAAAAATTAAATACATATAAAAAAACTATAAAAAAATCATCATTTAAAAGAGGCTATATTAACCAAATAAAAGAGAGAAGGAGTATTATTTTAAATATAAATAAGAAAATAATTTTTTAAAAAATAGATAAAAAAGCATTTATTTAAAAAATAGAAAAAATATAATTTATAAAAAAATAAAAACGTCAGGCGCAACTGGACTTTTTTTTTTTTATAGCAGGATGATATATCATCCACCCTAATTTAAAAAAAAAAAAAAACATGTTATGGTAGACAATGCATTGTCTAAATTTTTTACTCTGAAACCTATTTTTCAATCTATTTTTTTACTTAAAACAACTAGAAAACACATTAAGAACCTTGATAAACCTATTTGCGGCTTCAAAATACCTAAAACACCACCCCAAAACTTGAAATAAAAAAACTACCTGAGCTCAAATTTATATTTTTAAGGCACTTTCAAGGTAAAAACAAGCACCTAATATGAACTTTTCTCATTAAATGAAACCATTTGACTCAAAGATCGACCATTTTGATGGTCGGAATTGGCATTAACGACATTTTTTCTCTTTGCCATCAAAATCTGGTGATCGCTCCCTCTCCTCTCTCAAACTAGGGACTAAAAAGATAACAAAAATTTTTGAACCAAAATTGAATTGGAAAAATATTGAGGGACCAATTATATATTGTTTTTAAAGTGTGAGGACTAAATTAAACTTTTGTGTGAACTTTGAAACCATTACCCATTTGCGAAACATTTTCTAATTTGATCCCCTATCTTTCAATTTTGTCCTTATTCAATAAATTTGATTCAATTTGCTTTTAACTTGGCTAAAAAAGGATGCAATTAACCCAAAAAAAGTTTGAGGATTGAATTGAAAACAAAGCAAAATCTTGAACTATAGTTCCACAGTAAAATGTGAAAGGGTGAACAGTGGTGTGTGCATGGTGAAAAACCCATGACTTTTAGATTTTTAGTAACTAGATCATTGACTCGTGCTACACTGTGGGTCTGGTCAAATTTCTCTTCAAAATATTGAGTGCTTAGAAATTCAACCTTCTAGAGTGGATGGAGTGTTAACAAAAGCTGGTGGAAGATGAAGTGGAAGATTTTAAGGTCGATTAAAGTCTATTTTTTGGGTTAATTAGGGGTTGTGTTTCAACAAAGTTTTGGTCAAATTTTTCTTGAATATAAAAAAATGTTCAAATGTCGCTAATTTGTTTTTCTAGTGTAAAAATAAATAAATTGTGTGGGGGTTAACTCGATGTAACTCAGTTGACTTTGAGGGAATAAAAGCAACTCGGATGACCTGTAAAAATGTAATTTGAATAAAAAAATTCAAAATGATATTTTTTTTTAATATTAAGATAGCAATATATTGGATTAACTTGAGTCAACTTGGATCAACATGTCAAATCCACGACTCAAGTTATGAGACTATGATAACCTCATAGAAAGCAGATCAAAACAAAATATGAAGCCTAATTCTCAATCAACCCAATATTAAAGGATGAAAATGAAAAAAAAATCAATTAAATAAAGGACCTAAAAAAGTAACCCGAGTTAACCTGTCAAACCCGTAACCTGAGTCATAAAACCAAGATAATCTTATAGAAAAAAAATTACGAAGTCCAATTCTCAATCAGTTCAATGTTGAATAATGACTAGTGAGATTAAAAACAAAAATTAATTAAAAAATGACATAAAAAACAACATGAGTCAATTCACCAAACTCATAATCTAGGTTATGACACCGAGATAATCTCTTAAAAAAAAAAAAAACAACTTTATTTAACCCAGGATAACTTGTCAAATCCATAACTTAGATAATGAGATTGAGATAAACCCATAAAAAGAAAATCAAAACAAACTATAAAGCTCAATTTCCAAACAATTTGTCAGACCCAATGTTAAACGATAAAATTTATAAAGATTTTAATTTAAAAAATGCTATAAAAAATGAGCAAAGTCAACTCGTGTTAACCCGTTAAGCATTATTCTTAGGTCATGAGGCTTAGATAATCTAATTAAAAGCAAACCAACACAAATCATAAGGCATGTTTTTCAATCAAATACAATATTAAATGATGAAATTGAAAGAAAAAAAGTCAATAAAAAAGAAAAACAACAAGTCAACTAGGTTAACCCGTCAAACCCGCGATCTAGGTCATGAGATAAGAATAACCTAATAAAAACCATATCCAATGTTGAATAACTCGTGACCGAGATAACATCTTAGAAGAAAATTTAAAAAATGACTCGATTTAATTGGGGTTAAAATGCCAAAAATCCACAACCTTGATCATGAGATCAAGATATCTCTATAAAAAGCAAATCAAAACAGATTATGAAATGCAATTCCCAATTGACCCAATGATGAAATTGGAAAGAAAGAAAAAACTCGATTAAAAAAAGACACAAAAAACAACCCGAGTCAACTCAGGTTAACTTGTTAAGCACTATTCATGGGTCATGAGACCGAAAGAACCTAATAGAAAGTAAACAAAAAAAAATCATGAATTCTAATTCCAAATCAACCCAATATTAAAGGATAAAATTGAAAAAAAAGTTAATTAAGAAAAATAAAAAGAAAACTCGAGTTAATCGGGTTAACCCGTTAAGCATTATTCCCAGGTTATGAAACCAAAATAACCTAATAAAAAGAAAATAAAAAAAATTATGAAGTCTAATTCTCAATTAACTCAATATTAAAGGATAAAATTGAAAAAAAAAATTAATTAAAAAAAATCTAAATTAATCGAATTAACCTGTTAAATTTACGATATATGAGAATAACATAACTCAATTAAAAATAATATAATATTAAAAAATAATATAATAAAATGCATTCGATTGAAAAAATGAAGGAATAAAAATAACAAATTACTATTTCAAAGTAACAATGTTCCATGAGGGGAAGACTAAAACTCCTTTTTAGTTTTTGGTTAATTACTATTTCCATAACATCAATCATCATGGGCTGGCTAAATATATAGAGCCCAACCCCAAAATACAAAACCTTAAGGCCCAACTCTCTAAAGTCCATAAAAAAACCACCCCATATAAAACCCTCTCAAACCTACAAACACAAAAACCCTAAAGGCCTTCTCTTTTCTCACCTCCCTCACACGAGCCGCTCAGCCAGAGAAAGCAGAGAGACACACAGCCACAATGGTGTCTGGGTCAGGGATCTGTGCAAAAAGAATTGTTGTTGATGCAAGGCATCATATGCTAGGCAGGCTTGCATCAATACTTGCTAAAGAGCTACTAAATGGGCAGAAAGTTGTTGTTGTTAGGTGTGAAGAGATTTGTATCTCTGGTGGTTTAGTAAGGCAGAAAATGAAGTACCTAAGGTTCTTGAGGAAACGCATGAACACTAAGCCTTCTCATGGTCCTATTCACTTCAGGGCTCCTTCCAAGATTCTCTGGCGTACCATTAGAGGGTTAGTTTTTTATTTATTAAAATTTGAGTTTTGTTGAGAAAGTTTGGTTTTTTGTTGGTTTTTTTTTGGTTTGGTTAGTTATAGAAGGTGATATTTGGATTGTTAGAGGATAACCCATGTTGTGATTTGTGAGATGTTAGCATCTTTAGAGATGTATAATTAAAGTTTAAACATTGATGATACCTATTTTACTAAGCACGGAAAATTTTAAGCTTTAACAGTTGAGGGTCCTGAAGCCATAAAGATTTACAGTATATTAGGGTTTATTATTGAAGTTACTACTCTTTGATGCTGAAGGTTTTTTTATTGAGAACAAACAGGTGACTTAGTTGTGAGTGGATAATAGTTTGGATGTGCGTTTGAGGAATAAGAACTTTTAAGTTGATTACCGTAGAGAAAGTGTCAAGTTTTTGCGAATGAATTTTAGCGTTTGAAATGATGTTTGTGCCGTTGAGGT
>Ga0307518_10003105_pt1 | contig 12015 bp, 8 predicted proteins | sample 25_EM_MG_FD_203889 | JGI IMG/M metagenome (GOLD analysis project Ga0307518, IMG submission 203889) | Populus trichocarpa ectomycorrhiza microbial communities from riparian zone in the Pacific Northwest, United States - 25_EM | ecosystem: Host-associated > Plants > Roots > Unclassified | place... | reverse complement strand
GAAACCTTTGACTTCCAGCAAAATAAATCAGAATTTTCATGATTCCTGCGTATAAGTGTAATCATCATCTTTCCAAAGAGATAGCAAAATGAGATTGTATTGATTATTGAGAGTGGTTTCCTGCATGAATCGTGAGAAAAAAAACTGGTTTCTACGGAATTTAGATGAGAACACATGAGATCATGTTTATAATTCTTGAATTTAAATGATGACGTGCCATTATTAAAAGGATCTACAATCATCAATTTAATACTAATATGTTTAATGAACACTTTTTTTTTCCTTTTAATATGTTTTCTTATAGCTAAATACTTAATGTTAATATATTTATTTCAACTACCATATTTATTGTTTTTAGTGAGCGTTTGTAAACGTGATTGTACTCGCGTTTCTAAAAAAATTAATTTTTTTTGTTAAAAATTAATTTTTTTATATGTTTTGAATCGTTTTGATAAAATGATTTTTAAAAAATGAAAAAACATCATTTTAATGCATTTCGGCACGAAAAACACTTTGAAAAACAACCGCAACCACACTTCCAAACATGCCCTATATTGTCGCAATATATTCTTAATAGCCTAGAAATAGAATTCATGATTCTAAGCCTAAATATAAAACTTTTTAACTATACACCATGTGTAGTAGTCTCAAAACAGGAAACAAACTCAGATTTCATGGTGGTAGTAACAGTCAAAGTCTACTTAGCATTTTTCTAAGATACAACTCCACTAGCCATTATAAAAATATATAATGATGTTAATTATTATGAATCACACAACTAACAAAATTTGAATCTGAGTAGCCGATTGCTTCTAGATTATCCGTTCATCTATATATAATCACGTGGTTTTTAGTCGCTTGAAGGTACCTCATTAATTTCTTTACAACTCTCCAATGATCTATACCTAGATTACTCTAATATCGTCTCAACATTCAAATAACAAATGCAATGCAAGGCTTTATACAGACATGAATATACATCAAGCTTCTTATAACAAAAGCATATGAAATGTTCTTTATTTATTTCTTTTAAGATTATTTTTTGAACATCAATTCATATTGAACCTATCACCCTTTACAAGAATTACGAGAGGGTTCAAATGTTTACATATATCATGGTAAAATAAGAATTTTCTCCTGTCCAAAGAGAGGAGAAGTTCCTCCTACCTAATACCAATATGTTGCGAAATAACAATTGTCAAGTAAATATTTTTTTGGTTAAATAATTAATGATATCCGTGCATGAAAACATAATTATCTACATCTATTATGTACTCTTGCTGTCTTGCTGTCTTTGAGCAGCAAAGTTTTTTTTTTTTTTTCCATCATGATAATGGGTTGAGAAAATTGATTATTAGTGACAATTGTTTTAGATTGCGATATTATTTTCGGAAAAAAAGAAAAGCCTTATCAAGTACATATTTTACAATAAAACTGGTAAACTTAATTATTACAAATTCTATAAAACATACATAATTATCCAACACTTAATTTTTAATTGGATTTTGTTTATAAATAACAACTTTTTTTAAAAAAAAAACTTATATAATAAATATTTTATTCAATAATAAGGAGGTTAACTCCCTCTATTAATTTTTTTAAGTTTTCATAGTGGAGTTTTGTTTTCGTGATTTGATGTGAATAATATACAATTAAGATTATTAAAAAAAAACTTGAGTTTTGATCACATTTATTTTAATTTTAGTTGATATATAAATTGATTTAAGGATATTTTTTTTATTTGATGAAAACTGCAACTTCATTAACTATAGAAGTCCAAATACACGCACTAATTTACATTGCAAATTACAATTATAATTAAAAAAACTAAAAAAGAATGAGGTTTTATTGTACATTTTCTCTCAAAATACTATTTATAAGAATTTTTTTTCTTTTAGCTTTCTTTTTTATAATCTATGTTTTTTTTTTAATTCAGTTATATCATTCTATATTAGGTTTATTGAGAATTAAACTTTATAATTTTTATAATTTAGTTTTTATGAGATTATTCCAGTATCATGATTCAGATTGTAAGTTTAACGGGTTAACTCGATTGACTCAAGTTTTTTTTCCCTTTTTCTAATTAACTTTTTTTTTCAATTTTATCTTTCAATATTTGATTGATTAAGAATTAGGCTTCATGATTTATTTTAGTTTATTTTTTATAAGATTATCTCTATCTCATAACTCGGGTTACAGGTTTAGTGGGTTAACTCAAGTTGACCCGATTTATTTTTTTGTGTCCTTTTTTAATCAGTTTTTTCAATTTAAATTTCATTCTTCAACATTAGTTTTATTGGGGATTGAGTTTCATAAGTATTTTCAATTTAACTTTTACATGGTTATCTCAGTCTTATGACATGAACCACGAATTTGATGAATGAACTCGGTTAGCTCAACTTCTTTTTATCTTTTCCTAATTAATTTTTTTTTTAATTTCATCCTTCAACATTGAGTTGATTGGGGATTAAGTTTATGATTTGTTTAGGCTTGCATTCTATTAGCTTATCGTTTTCAATTGCATCTTCTAACATTGAGTTAATTGAATTTACTTTCTATAGGATTATCATAGTCTCATAACTTGACATGTAGATTGATAGGTTAACTCGGGTTGACCCAAATTGATACAATATGTTGTCGTCTCAATATTTATATAAAAAATATCATATTTATTTTGAGTCAAACTACAATTTTATTGGTTGTTCGGGTTGTCTTTGGACATGTCAAGTCAACCGGGTTATATCGAAATAATTCTCACATGGTTGAAAATATTTTTTCCGCTAGAAAAAACATTAGCAACACCTAAATAATTTTTTATGTTATTGTTTTTAATTCAACCAACGACGTACCACGAACTAATAATCTAATATATACTAGAAGGGCTAGTTAAATCATTATAGCAATTAATAGTATCCTTTTTGTTTTTTCATTTTTGTCCATTTTTTTATTGTAGTCTTTTATGCCTAATTTCAAGACCAACTAGTCAAAACGTTAAGAAAATTCAGCAATAGAAAATAAAAGTGTAAAATAAGGAGAAATTGATCTCAAATTCACTAGAAAAAGTTCTCTTTGATTTTTTTTTTAATTTTGCATTTCCTTTATTTTTTGCAATTCTAATTTTAGTTCAAAAAATTGATGAATGATCACTTTTAAGTGTTGAAACTCATTCTTTTTTTTGTGCCAACAAGTTTCATTTGACAAGAAGAGTTCGATAGTGAATTTTTTTTTTCAATCCAAGCATGCCTAAAAAGGCAAATCAAACTTGGTTTAGATTTCTTTTTACCTTATTGATATTTTTTGAGTGATTTTGAGATGTTTAATGGGTGGTAAGTGGTTTTGAAGATTTTTATAGTGTTTTAAGGTGAAATTGACTTAAAAAATGGATTTTGAGTCAAGACCCAACAGAAGATGCATCGCCTGCTATATATATATTTTTTTAAAAAAACAAGTGCGGATGATATGTAATCACCCTTTAAAAAAAGAAAAATAGTAAAGATGTCCTAAATGCATGGCTTGCTGCCTTAGGTTCATGAGCCCGAGTTTTTTTAAGATGCTCAGACGCGTTGTGCCACCCAAATCTACGTGCTTGCCTAATTATTTTTTCATTTGATTTTTTTTTAGTTTTATTTTTTAATATTTAATTGCTTTTGAATTGAAATTCATAATTTATTTTGTTTTGCTTTTTATTGATTTATTGACATCCTAAAATTTGACTGATGCTAAATTTTGTGAGCATTTTTTTATGTTATTTAAATAAAAATTAGTTTTACAAAAAAATATATTAAATTCAGTAAAGTTTTTGATCCAGATTGCAAGTTTGGTGGGTTCACTAAGGGTAATTGGAGATTAGACTTCATTTCTTCATATTGAGTTCATGCTTATTTTTGTTAGGGTTTATTTTTGTTATTATATAATTAAATAAAAAATATTTTTATAAAAAATAAAGTTATTAAATCTAGTGAAGTTTATGATTCAGGTCGTGGATTTAACTATTTAATTTGAATCCCGGGCTATATAAAAAATTTAGTCAGGAGATTTCAATGTGATAACTTTAATAATTCAGTCATAGAGTTTTTCATTCAAAACATTTTTAGTCCGACCTTTAATGCGGACCAGTTACTTAGAACATGTTTAATACTTAGAATCTGTTTAGCACCAAGGAAGAAAGGGATTAATTATATAATATTTTCGAATCCTCCCCACCATCTTTTTCAAATTTTAATATCCGGTATATGGACTCACCTGGTGGAAGAGGTGACCCTACATATTTAAATGTCCAGTACATAACGAGAGAGTATATAGCCGTTGGGGAGAGGCTAGTTTAACGGCTAGTTTATTTTGATCTCCTATTGGGGGATTTCTGCTTCCTTTTAAGCACCTCTTTTGACTCAAATCTACAACAAAGTTGAGCTTGCGTTTCCATATCAAAATCCTAAGATCCAACAATAATCCAACAATAACCCTCCTTCCATTTTGAATCTCTCGTTTCCTCTTCTAATCCAACAAAAACCCTCCTTCCATTTTGAATCTCTCCCTGAAGATTCAATTGTTGCTGTTTTTATCCATTTGAGAAAGGTAATTTTTTTTTTATCCATTAAGTGGTTGATTAGATTGGTGTTTCTTTCTGAAATTAAAACTATTAGGGATCTTTTTGGTACGTAGACTTGATCTCAGATTCGACAAAGCTAACAATCATACAATGCCAATGTCTTTGTTTTATGTTTTTTAATGTTTTGTATTGTTCAATCAACTCATCTTTCTCTTTGAAATTGTAGTAACTTCTTTACAATCTGATTCAAAATCTTTATGTCATGTGGGTTTTTTTTCCAGGTTTGTGAATTTTAAAACTTGTTAAGATGAATGACCTAATGACCAAATCCTTCATGAGCTATGTGGACCTAAAGAAAGAGGCCATGAAAGATCTTGAAGCTGGTCCTGACCCTGTTGTAGAAATGGCAAATGCATCAAACACCATGGAAAGCAACCTTGGTATGTTCCTTGAAGAAGCTGAGAATGTCAAGAAAGAAATGGGATCGATCCGTGAGATTCTTGACCAGCTGCAAGAAGCTAATGAAGAAAGCAAGACCTTACATAAACCCGAGGCCTTAAAATCACTACGAAACAAAATCAACACAGATATTGTTACTGTCCAGAAAAAGGCCAGAAGTATTAAATCCCAGCTTGAAGAAATGGACCGAGCAAATGCTGCTAATAGGCGCCTCTCAGGGTATAAGGAAGGAACTCCGATTTATAGAACAAGGATTGCCGTTACTAATGGCTTGCGCAAGAAATTGAAGGAGCTGATGATGGATTTTCAAGGTCTAAGGCAAAAAATGATGACGGAGTACAAAGATACTGTTGGTAGGAGGTATTTCACTGTTACTGGAGAGTACCCAGATGAGGAAGTCATTGATAAGATCATCTCTGATGGTAGTGGGGGTGAAGAGTTCTTGAAACGTGCAATTCAGGAGCATGGGAAAGGGAAGGTGTTGGAGACTGTGGTGGAAATTCAGGATAGACATGATGCTGCCAAAGAGATTGAGAAGAGCTTGTTGGAGCTGCACCAGGTGTTTTTGGACATGGCAGTGATGGTGGAGGCGCAGGGGGAGCAGATGGATGATATTGAGCACCATGTGTTGAATGCTAGCCACTATGTGAAGGATGGTACCAAAGAGCTCAAGGGTGCTAAAGGTTACCAGAAGAGCAGCAGGAAGTGGATGTGCATTGGGATCATTCTTCTTTTGATAATCATTCTAGTGATTGTTATACCTATTGCTACTAGCTTTAGTCACTCTTGAATTGGAGTCTCATGGAGGATTTAATGACCTGTTATTCCTTCTGGTTGCTTGCTTTACTTAGGAAGGTGTGTGTATGCTTCAAGTCCTTATTTTGGGACTGGTTAAGTGGAGGGTTTGGTTGTCTCTGGTCATTGTTTTTCTCTTCTGAAGAATGATAGTATTTAATGTTGTGATGTAAACTGCAAAGTTCTGATATAAATTTGAAAAACAATTGTTTTATTCTTCATATGCTTTCGTTGTTCCAATCCTGAAAACTTTAGTTATATTCAGACAGTTCAGTTGGAACAGGTATCATCATCTGCATTGACTTTTAGGGAACGAAATGCATGGATGGGAAAGACTTAAGCTTGATCACAGCTAATATGGTTGTGAAGTGAGGATTAATTTGTCACCTGCAAGTTGGTGCTGGGGTTTGACAAAGAAAACTTAAGCTTGATCACGTTTTTGGATCCATCATCCTTGGTTACCTATTGTGTAGATATGTTTTCAGAGCAACACATGACCCAATGCAGGTGATTCTGGGGAGGCATCTGGGTCGTGGTACAAACAAATGGAAAACACAACGCAGCAGAAAGATAAGGAACAAAAAAAGGAAATCAAGATTTCCTTCTCTGGGAGAATCAGAGAAATTGTAGACAGAATTTTGGCTATACATTTCTCAAAGAATAAAAGGCATGAATATTTTTTTGTTTTAAATAAGAAGAATCTATCAATATATGGTCCAACCATTATGTCCTTTTAAGATGAATTCTATCTTAATTTCCTTATAGGCAGTGCTCGTCCAAAGAGTTTCTCCACCTCACCTGCTTCCATTCTCAGATCATTTAATAGATCCGTCTCTTCTTTACTTAATTCTCTTAAGAAATTTTCCTCGTCTTTTTGTATTTCTTTAAATCCTTCTGTCAATCTCTGGAACAAGCTCAACTCAGTCTTCCCTGCCTTCTCTACCTTCTGTTCTATTTCTTCAACCTCCTTTATAATAGTCTTCTCCCCTTCCTCTACAGTCTTCTCCAGTCTCTCTACAAGGGGAGGCTCAGGCCCACAAGTATTATCTGTTCTGATGAATTTGCTGAAGTCTCTTCCTACGCTTTTTGCTGCCTTCTCAAGTTCAGGAACAATGCTTTCTGGTAGAACTGCACTTCTTGTGTACACAACTGCACCGCCATATCCATCCCATGCATCATTTCTGCCTTGGTAGTACACAAATACATAATCATCTTGTTTATTTTCTATCTTCGATGATAAAATATACCTGGAGAAATAATTATGATAAACAGTGATTATTAATTAATCTAGTTTCTGATGCTTAATGATGGAGTAAGCATTATGTTTTTTCAGGAAGTACCTCCAATGGTTTAGCTTGAATCCATAATGAGACCAACAAAAACGACATAAAAAAGTAGAACTGGCAGAAGCAATTACCAGTCATCTTGATAGTGAAGATACTCATTGTCGTGATTGTAGAGTATTCCAGGATGCACTGGATCTTGCACAAACCTCTGCACAGCTGATCGAGTGAAAAAGCCAGTATCTGGAGTTTTTATCCTCCATGACAAGTTTCCAACAAGCTTGTTGGATTCTGTATGGAATTCATGCAATTGGCAGTCAAAAGTATCAAAAGTAGGATTTAGGCCACTAGTGATGAACCACTTCCCACTGAAATCTGCCATGTTAAAGTTCTCGACAAGAACAGCAGGATCAGGGACAGGGAATTCCCCAACATCAGACTTCCGAGGTACACACTTCTTTCGTGAAACTGCACACTCATTGAATTCATCGACAACACTGTTTTCAAATAGGTCACCACATTTGATCTGCAAAATATAACAAAAGGAGGGTTACTCATTGAATACTATAGTTTACCTCACCGGGTACAAGGTAGAACCAGGTTTTTAGACAACCAATTACTTCAAAAGCTTAAGCTGACAGAGGTTTGTTTGTTCTAAAATCGATGTCACCCCTTGCCTGTGCTGCATTGTATACAGGGCCTGCAGGCCAGGTGCACTGTTTCCTTTAAAAGCTTATGCTGTTAGTGAGGATTCTGCTTATACATATTCTTTCTGCAGTTGTATCTGTGAGCATGTAAAGAGAATGAACAGAACTTGCCTGGCATTCAGTCTCATCAGGCCGGTTATTGCATGTCTGGAGGCAAGCAACATTAGCTGCACAAGATGGGTTTGCAATACACTTTGCCAATTCTAGCCTGACAATAACAAGCCGGTAGTAGAAGTCAATGATGAAGGATCCAAATGAAATTGTAGGTTAAATGGAAGGAAATCTCTATACTACCAAAACTTTCAGCAACTAATTCCCACCAATACCACACCATCTCCATATCAAATCTCACTCTTTTTCCAGCATAAAATGCTAACCTAAACCCATTATTATGCTAGTGTATCTTCTAAATTGCATAACACTAGGCCATCATAAACCACATACAGACAGATTACTGAAATATATCCTACATAAAATGTTAAATCAGGTTTTAAGGATATTTTTACAATGAAAAGTTAGAAAGAAATTAACTTCTATTAGATTTATGCTATGCACTGTTCTCTACCACTTCATGGTGTCTGATATTTGACCTACTCTGCAATCCAAACTACTCAAAAGAAGTTTTTTTACCACTAGTTCTGTTTCTTAAGTTAGAAGCTCTGATTTGACCAACAAAATAACAGTAAGGGAAATCCCAAGCACATAGGAAAATAGCTTGAGGTAAACATTCTAAATTAGTAGAGTTAGCTACATTGATATGTTGGCCAGCAGTGCAGTGGACCCATTGGTTACCATTGAAATTAACTCAGCAAGAAATTACATGATATGATCCTAATTACCAATTCCAAAAAATCTTTTAACCGATTTGGATTACCTGCACTCCTTCAATAAGCAGGTACAAGTTTTGAGAGCATCAACGGCATCAGCTGATGGAATGACCAGTAATGCACATAGTAGTATGCCAGCCAGTTTCAAGCACTCCAAGTTGTTTCTTTCTTTCAGGGCATTTGTCACACTCAATACCACAAAATTAAGTCTTTCTATTGCCTTAAAGACAAATACCAGGCAAAAATTAAACAAAACATAGGTCAGAAATGATATGGTTTTTAATTAACTATCTCCACATTGAAAACAAAATATGCTAACATCATTCAGGAGTTTACCTTGGGCATACTTCTACTACTAGAGCTACACAAAGAAGAAAACTTCTTTGTCCAGTCCGAGAGCTGATTTGAACATCTTATCACCCCCCCATAGTGATGTCTATGAGACCTTATCGACTGAATGTATCTCAACTTTCTGCTATTTGGCCAAAATTGAGACAAAACTGCCCCATGGAAATGAAGCCTCTGTCGCCTATGAAACCTGCCATCACTTGCAAGTCCTGACTTGGCAACGGAAGAACTGCTGATAATATATTGTTCTTGGGACAAACAAAATGGGTTTGCCGCCAATGCCATCCTTCAGTCTTTGTAATTTCAATTTCAATCTGAGAATTATCAAGTTGTATTAGTCACGCACTATTATTCTTTCTACATTTTTAGACCAACCAGCCTACTAGGAGTCACAATAACGAAAGTCATCAATTTGTTCCTTCAATTCGATGAAGGCCAAAGATAAGTCTTTTATGTTTTCAACACATATCACCCAACATAAGTGACCCTAAAGAGAAAATCTTGATTTTCCTATAAAGCATGTAAATTATGACAAAACCCATTATAGTATTGGCAGAAACATGCATGAATAATTCATCAATAAATCCAAGATTGGTGTGCTATGGCCTCGGTCAAGGCCTCTAGGATTAGACACAGCATTAGCTTACGTATGCACTGGCCACCTCCTGAAATTAAACTTAGAAAAACACAGAAAGCAAAACTCTCCACAGCTTGTAACTTTTCAATTACTAAAGAAAACATTGATTGCTAAACGAAGAATAGAAAAGAAGCATTTACAAAATTAGCAATAAATATTTACTTGAATTGACAGAAGAATACAAGCATGAATATCAAATATCAACCTAAGTTAGTAGATAGAAAATGAGCATTACAAGGGGCTCTTAAGGCTACAAAACTTAAAAACAGAGAGAAATGGAGGGGGAGAGAGATAGATGGGCTGACCTTGAGCAAGAGGTGGAGCTTTTCATGGCAGCTAAGAGAGTGGATGCAGATGGACAAAACAGCTAAAAAAGAGCGCGGGGGGTCTTGGAAGGCAGCGAACTTGGATAAGACATTGTGTGGACTCTAGGCTTGTAACGTATTCTTTTTCTTTTTCTTTTTCTTCTTATTTTTATTTTCAGTTGAGTTATTACTTGTGATAAACATTTAGTAAATTAATTAATAAAAATATGAAATAAAACATCCAACACATCAAAAACATTATACGCATTTGTGAAAAATATATATAAAAAATAAAAGCATAGGACTTTATTAGTAAAAATAAAGAGAACAATGAAGAAGATATGTTGCAATTATGTTAGCAATTTAAGTGAAAGAAAAATAAAACCTTTATCCACAAATTTATGAAGTGTTAAAAGTGAAAATAGATTCATTTTTCCATCCATCATTGACTAAGAAATCAGAAGCAATTGGATTTAAATTAAGATCGAATCGCCTAAAATAAATATTTAAGGACCAAAATGAATTGTCAAAAAGTAAACATGGCCGTCCACAATGATTTGTTTGTGCGTGAACAATGCTTGTGTCTATAATGAATATCCTATGCATTTTAATATTCAGTATAATGTTTTTGAGATATAAAATGATCAATAAATACTACAACATATTAAAAATTATAATTGTTAGACCTCGCTAAGTTATTGGTTGTCAAATCAACTTGCAGATCATCAAATCAATTCAAGTTTATAATTTTTGTTTAAAATGATATCCTTTCAAGTTTTTTTCCATAAAAAATTCTTATGTTGACCCAACTAAGTTAAGACTGGGTTAACCAAGTCACTGGTTAACCCAAGTTTGGATGAGTCAATATAAAAACCAATTCAACTTAAAACCTAAACCGGATCAAGTTTTGAATTGTTGATTTTTTATGTCAACCGGTGGGAAAGGATTAACTATAATTTCTAAACTTGACCAGGTGGTCGACCAGAGGCAATGACCTAGTTATGGGTCAATTGAGTTAACCCAGGTAAAAAAAAGAAAATTTTTGGCCCTGGTTTTCTGATAAAGAAAACCAATGACTCTAGATAACCCATAACTCATAATGTATCGGTATGCCACCAACCACTAAAAACAAAAGTAAAAAAGAAAGATCATGCCATCAACCACCCAAAATGCACATGACCTATAACTCATTTATATGTCATACACAACCTTATCTCCATACTAGTTACAAACATGCAATTAGCTTTTGGTCTTGGTTTTGCAAGTTATCTCAATAGAATGAGGTTTTCTAGGCCAAGCCACAATATCAATGTTCCTATCTTCCCCACACTACTACGACTTGTTTCCTATAATCACATAAACAACCTTGACTTATTAAAAATGCCCCTTCTCCTTCTCTCTCTAACCACTGGCTTTACAAGTGTCTCTTCTAGATACCCATAAAAAAATCTCACCTTTGCTTCTTGGTAGGTCGTTGGAACCACCAAAATATAATTCTGACTTAATTATTACAAACAAAATAAATTTATAATATGATCGTGAAAACCAGTTCGAACCAAAGAGAAATTTCATTTAATCTTCCTATAAATATATTGAAATGAGAAAGAACGGGGGTCTTGAATGAAAAATTCAAAAAATAATAATTTTGAAAATAATAAATTGATATGTTGTTAAATCAGTTCAAGGGTTCATACATCCATTCCTATAAATATGTTGATTATCGAAGTAAAATAAATATTCTTTCACGTTAAACAAATAAATTTGATATCCCTTAAAGCTAAGGGAAATCAATGAGATTACGATTACATTAATTAGGAAAAGCTCTCTAATCAATTTCTTACCATCAAACGAATGTAATATTGAAATCAATTTTCATTCAATCGACAGTAGTCTTAGGAATAAAATCTATGCATTTATTCTAAGCAAACGTTCAAAAGCTTGACAATTTAACTTAGTTTATTCTTCCCTAATAAATCAAGATGAGTTTTGCAGTAATCAAATTAATTCTTTTGCTTCCTACTCTAGTTCGTAACAACAATTACAGATTGAAAAAAACTAGAAAGCATACATGCCATCTCAAAATAATTCAATAAGCTTGAATAACA
>Ga0307518_10003104_pt1 | contig 12015 bp, 4 predicted proteins | sample 25_EM_MG_FD_203889 | JGI IMG/M metagenome (GOLD analysis project Ga0307518, IMG submission 203889) | Populus trichocarpa ectomycorrhiza microbial communities from riparian zone in the Pacific Northwest, United States - 25_EM | ecosystem: Host-associated > Plants > Roots > Unclassified | place... | reverse complement strand
AATCACAAGAAAGAGATAATATATAAAAAAAATGTTTATTGCTAAATCACAGAAAGTAAGTTTAAAAGAAGCAGCAAGACACTGGGTTTTAAAGAATTTGTTATAATGAAATACTTAAATAGTCATTTTCACCATTCCTACCATTAAAGACCACTGTTTGTACTCAGTATCTCTCAAGATTTGTTTTACTATATTATATTTTATTGGTGGGTAACAAGTTTCATCGGTTTGATTTGAGTGGTTATTTATATATTTTTAATTAATTTTGTTTTAATTTTATTTTTTAATATTGAGTTATTGAGTTAGTTAAAAATTGAGTTTTATAATTTATTTTGATTTAATTTTTATAAGGTTATCCCAGTTATATAATTCATATTTAGCAGATTAACCCGAATTGATTTGATTTATTTTTTTAATTGAATTTTAATTTAAATTTTATCATTTAATATTGAATTGAGTGAGAATTTAGTTTAATAAAAAAATTATTTATTTTTTATAAATTTATTATAATATCATGATTGATTGATTGAATGACAGATTTGATAGCTTAATTTTAATTAATTCAAATTAATATAATATATTGTCATTTAGTCATTTTTATCGGTTGATTGGGTTCTCGCTGTTTAATATTCTGTTTCTTGTTTTCTTCTTCTTCTCTAATGAGAGGTACGAGTAATATAGTGTTAAAAGCCAAGGAAAGGGTTTTTCTTCTTCTTGTCAGAGCAGCTTGATGCTAAACGTTGCAACCTTTGAAGGAAAGCAAGTTTCTGGAAGAAAATTACATTCGAAAGCATGCATGGCATCATCATATAAGATGTTAACCTGATGAATTATTTCTAGATTTGTAGATCCTATAACACATAGATAGATTATTTTCTTAAGCCAGAACTGGAGGTTGCATTTATTGGCATCCAATCACCATCGATCCTTGAGATCAAAGCTTCAAGAAAGTCACTCTAGAGGTGACTTCAGCTTTGCTAGAGCACAGCCTTTGGGAAATCCTGCAAAACCCAGTTTATTGTTCTAATTCAAAGGCTGCTGTGGAAGGAATGAGATGTCCTCATCAGGCATGCTCTTCGAAAAGGCAATTGCAGCACTGATTGACTTGCAAATTCATTGTTTCTTCCTCCTCTGCTACAGAAGGCACGTGCATGTGCCATGTATTGTTAGCCCGGAAAGGGTTGCATGTACATTGTTGTTTCTCTGGGCTTCGGTCCCTCCCTGTACAAAAGAGAGAGAGAGAGAGAGAGACTTCCCAAGTCTTCTGACCAGTACGGCATTCAAATAGAAAGAATGCTCTAATTATGCATTTGCATGTGCAGGGTTGGAATGTTGAATATTTACAGTCTGTCAAAGTTTGGAAAATTGATTGATTGCAAGAAGCATTAGCATCTCCCGAAAGGTCATATCAAAAGCCGTTTCCGATCCCTTTTTTCTTCTTTTCTTGTCCTTTCAACTTTTGGGCCATTAGAAAGTAGAAACAACAATCTCTTTCACACCTCCATAAACTTGGCTCAGATCAGGCGCACCAAAACTGAGCAATTGAGTGTAGAAGGCCAAATGGACCATGGTCTCAGCTGGCTTTGGGGGAAGTTATCATATGGTCAGCTAGGGAGGCGAGGCAACATGGCACGGAGAGAGAAGGAAGGACTCACCAAGAATAGCTGTCCTGAACGGGGCTTTGATAGCATAAAATTTATGTTAATTATCATCCTTGGACAATATTTTTTTTCTTCTTACAAGCTTAGACATAGGATGCAACATAGAGCCCAGGTATTATATACCGATAATGAACCATTTAGTATTACTATAAATTGGAAAGGAAGACACAGATTTCTTCAGAAACACTCCCATCTCATTATCCAGGCTTAGGTGGCGAAACTGACACCTTACCAACCAAGAAAAAATCAAATACATACATGACAGTTAATTCCTGCCGTATTCATTTCCTGGTAGAAATAGAAAGCATTCGACTAAACAAGAGTGCTTAGCAAGATCAAATGCTTTGCTGATGCACAGGTGAATGAGAAGGTTGGATTGCTTGACAGCCATACTGCATAGGTCAGGAATACGATCTTCGCTTTCGGAGACGCCATAAAACCTCTAAAAGCTGTATGGCCCTTAGACAGAGCATTTGAGGAATAAGTCATTGTTCATTCACAGAGAAGTGGAAAGGATGATCGAACTTAGCGGCACTGGGAAATGGGCAAAGGCCAGTTATAGTCTAAACAGAAAGCCGAAACAAAAAGGGGCTATCCCAGATGAAAATTTATGGATATCGGATGGTACATGCAAGTCAGTGCACTTTGCATGCCATACTGGGAAGCAAGCGAAATAAATCGTGCCCACATGACAGGCTTAGGCATACTGAGGACCAGAATTGTTATCTTAGTAGGTAGGATGCTATGTGCTGTTGAGAAATCTTGAGGGTCCCGTTGCTTAGCACACTGAATGCACTACTGCATCCGCTTGATGGGAAACTTACCAAAACAACGAGATAAACACTAGATATCCAGTCATCAACATTACTTGGTCAGCATATGTGACAATTTACGTGTTAAAAAGAGTTCATTTCAAATACCGAGTTTCAACTCTTTGCATATAGAATATAGCCAAGAAAAAAGAATCATAATATGTGGCAACTTATTCGTGGGGACCCTAGATGGGTATCCCTTAAACGTTTCACACTAGTAAAATCAACAAGAATCTGGGGTACAATCTGCTGAAAAACGATCCCAATCAATGGGAAGTAGGAAGAACAAGACATGGCTGAAAAATCCACAACTTAGCCAGAAATTACAGGGCATAAAAAACTAGGGAGTAAAACAAAAAAAAAAGTCTAAATCTTTTTGTATCGCCAGCCTCACCAGAGATGCATTGATGCAGTTTGACTATATCCCGCAAGCTGATTTTACATCTCAATCAAAGAACAAGAAAAGAAAAACCTAAAATGTAACTCAAAACTCGATCCTTGACACAAAATCCCTTATAACTTCTATCCCTAATTTTAATTCTTCAGAGCAGGCACTCCAGTTAGCTCTAGATAACCAATTTGTTTTAACTGAAATATACTAATGAGAGGATGTGCGAAATTCACAATTCACCTGGTCAACAGAATATCTCCACCTAATATTTCGTGATAACAGAAATGATCCAGCTAGGTAGCAATTCCTGAAACAAATTTGAAGATTATCCATCAAAATCAAAAGGTTGAAGCACCATAAAATCAATTCATCAAAATATATCTCATGTACCACAAATTAAATCGCTATACATTGTTCATACAATTTTCAATTCAAAAATTGCAGGGGAAAAATTAAATTACACAAGAAACCATTGTCCTCAGCATAGATACCAGTGAAGGAAATCAAAGAACTTTGCATTGTACATGCTAATAGTACAAACACTTAGACCACACTCAGCTTCTTAGCTAAAATGGATGGTACAGTACAACTTCAGCAGTTCAATCAACAAAATAAGATCTACAACCACATATTTATTAGATATTTGCAAGTCAATGGTAAAGAGAGATGATCCAAAGTAATGGATAAATGCAAAACTGTATTTCTGTGAGTGGAATGTGCAACCTTTGCAACTGATCACTCACAAATACAAGACGAAGTAATGCAACTTCAAGATTAGTGAGCTTGTAATCCAGGAATTACCATTTAGAAAAGAAAAAAAAACCTTGCTTAACTGAACAGTTCATTCTTCAACACATTACCAACTTCCATTTGTCTTCGTTATTCAATTTTCTTATAAGCCCCTGATTGCAGGACTTCCCAAGCCCATCAATCCCAATGTCATAATCTTCCTTGTCTTTTTTTACATCTTACCAATAAGCATGTAAACTCCAATCAATCAACCAATGCCATGCACTCAGAACCAAAAGATGTTCTATTTACACATTTCAATGTCTTACAATTATTTTTTTCATCCACTTAATTTGAGAAACTATCATAGGAAGCCTCCAGAAGGACCAAATGATGACTAAACTTGCAAACGCAGCAAGCAAAATGCAACACATTAATCTGTTATCATTTCTTGCACACATTTGATGCACCCATTTCTCATTCACCAAATGTGTTATGGGAGCATGCTCCTATGCCATTCTATCTCAATCTTTATTTGCATGGCTGGTGGTTGAACTTCTAATTTAAAATACTCATTCAAAACCTGACTGGTCAAAATGTCGACCAGAACAGATCCACAGATGAATACACTTTAGTTCATGAAACAATTGAGTCAAAAGGGGAACCAATTGACACACCATTCTCTTGCTCACTCGCTCACTGTCTAAGCCAAAATCCATATAGGAAATCAATATAGAAAGGTCCAATTAGACAGAAGATCTCATTATGGTATGTTTCAAGTCAACAAAGCATACAAGAAGATTCGTGCAACAATATAGGCTTTTATTCAGACACAAAGGACAACATGGTAGGAGAGCACATGATAAATCAAGTGAGTTCTCACTTCATCACTCAGTCATAGTGGAGATGTGAATTAACATCCAATCATGATAAACCTATGCTAGAGACCAACACTAAGCTTCCCTTTTATTTTTGACATTGGTTATAAACTAACTTCCAAAGTATAATCCCGCTTTTAAATTTGATAATACAAGGATCGTTGAAAAATTCCACCTAAACAGATCACTGCAAAATGCTAAGAAATACTAGGATATGCCAAGTGCATTACTCCCTCTTTCTCATAGAAAAGAATGTGCACATTTGAAACTGATGTCCTGTCCAGCATGAAACTAATGTCATGAAAGAGTACATTATAGGAAGAAGAATAACTATGCCATCTGTATTCTGTTTACTGACAAAAATTTGCAGGCGCTCCAAAACAGAATGGTGAGTTTTTACAATGGAATGGAGGAAAAACGGTACGTGTGATAGTGCACAAAAATAGTGGAACCTAAAATTCATGGTTTTACATGTTAAAATCAACCACAAAGACAAGGAAGTGGAGAGGCAGAAAAGTGTTTTGTGCTCATCATTTGTGCTTTATTAGTCGAGAAACATCTCTTGACAAGGGGACATTAACATAAATGAATATTAACAAAGATACTACAGAAAAGAGAAAAATCTAGCCAGGAAAACATCAACTGTCTACATCTCAACAATGGGAATTAGGCAGACATGCAATAAATATGAATAAATGCACCAGAAATAATGAGCAACTTAATAGCGATTCCTTGATTTTTTAAGGAGAGATCATTTTAGAATTAAAAAAAAAAAAACTAGAGATGGAAACTAAAAAACTATTTTCTGAAAGTAAACACAATCTAAGCTTCCTAGGCTCGTTTTCCAATCAATATATGCACAGATAACATCTTTTTTCACTTTTTTCTATGAAAATAGTGAAGATAAGTTTAGATTGCTCCTCTGAACCTCAAACCAAAAATGTTAATTCATGAAAATAGAAAACAATGTTATTGAACTCTCAGCATTATTAACACTTCATGTTCTGCATGATGGCGAGGGAGTGTCCATGCCAACATTGGGATTAGCCTGTGGTTCCTAATGAACCATCTATAGCAGAAAAAAAAGAATTTGAGACGTGCATAGGGGTGGTACAAGATCATGTTTCTCACAAAACATGGTGGTCAAGCAAATTTCTGCTAATTGGTTTGCTGTATCTTATCTATTGCACAATTGATTCATACATTTGAAACTAAACACTTAAACAATATTCCTTTGAAACTAGACAATTGAACAATATTCCTCTCATAATGTAATAAACAACAAATAATATGGCAGTCAAATGGTTTGGGTTAAAGCAACACTTTCAGTGATAGAAATCAAATATCAACTGACTGTTGCAGGGAGACACCACATCCAGTAAGTGCAAGATGAGGAATCCAAAGTATTACGAACAAAACAAGACAATCTAAGACAGATCCCTGTTTCAAATTGATTTCTTCATGTTTCAAAAATCATAAATGTTCTGGGCAAACCATTTGTAATTATTTCCCATCTGTACATATGCACACAGACATAGAGAAATGACATAGACAAAAAGAAAATGGAGACTAATTGCTTATGCTATTGCTGGTTATAAAGACTCGAGCATACTTGTCTTTCAGAACATTAGGAGCAACCTTAATTATTCAGTATGTAAATTATTTATTAAATTAATATTAAGAAAGGACTTTTAAAGAACCAGAGCAAGCAATTGAATGAATGTACTAGACTAGAAGCTCTTACCTCTATTTGACTGTCTCTTATTAACACTATAACCACCAACATAACCAGGGGAAGTTTTGACTGGAACATCAGAAGTGGCATTGCCAAGACCATAACCAAAGGAAACAGATCCATCTCGCTCAGAATTTGATGACTGCCAAGCGGGGTCCCCATAATCTGAACTACCACCATAAAGGTCAGCAAATGCTCCATCAAAACTACCATTTGATGCAGCATGTGATATTGTTGCGCCCACATTGTTCCCACTGTTTCTTGCATAACTACCTATGCCCAAACCAAAACTATTTTCACCACTTCCATACCCAAAACTCAGATTGCTATTAGAAACATTATTTCCTCCACCTTGAACTGGAAGTGATGAAGAACTCCAATTAGCCCCACTGTTGCCAAAGGTGCTTCCTCCAAGGCTTCCAGTTCCAGATCCCATGTATGCATTTGAACTTGTAGAGTTGGAGTTATGATTTAGCCCCCCATTTCCCCACAAGTTTCTTGTTGCCGAGCTGAAAAATGAAGTATTTCCTCCATTACCTCCATCATATCCTACAGGTCTAGCAAGGCTATTAGAATTACCAATATAGTAAGGATTCATTCCCCGCCCATAGCTGAGATTGCTATTAAAATTTGCATTGCCCCCGTAACTAGGGCTCAATGCTGGCTCAAAATTCATACCCATTCCATAACCAGAACCGAATGGAGGGAAACCACTTCGGACACCAGCAACTGAACTGAATCTGCCATCCATCCTAAGTCCATAGCCTCCAACTGTACCTGGAGTATATCCCTGAGTGTAGCCATTAAGGAAGCTATTAACCCTATTTAGACCATAATTATATCCACCAAGTGGGCTGCGACTAGGACCGGGTGATAACTCTTTGGGAACAGCTCTCTTGACCTCAACCATTTTTCCATTCAGTTCATGAAAAGTCCTCATCAAAACTTTGTCCACTGCCTCCTCAGAATCAAAAGTGATGAACCCAAATCCCCTTGGCCTCTGTGTGTTATGATCATACATCACCACAACATCTATGATGGTCCCAAACTGGTCAAAATAATTCTTAAAATCATTTTCTGTGACTGTGGATGCTAAGCCTCCTACGAAAATCTTTTTTGTACGCCCTGGACCGGGAGAACTGTGGATGCTACCACCACTGTTTCTATTCAGAATATTCTGGTCATCCCTAGGAACAGCCTTTTTTGCCTCAACCTGAGGATGAACACATCAATTAGAAGAACAAGCACAGACAGTGGGAATCTGTCAACACTTGAGACTTAACTTCAGTACATTAAAATCACAAATTTGGAAGATTAGCAAATCTATCACAATCATAATAATAATAATAATAATAATAATAATATATATATATATATATATATAAAATAAATAAACTGAGAGAAGGCAAGCATTTTCACTTGGCTGAGTTTGATATCTTACTACAGAGGAAGAATTAGAAAATTGGACTCATCACTCTGATACAGAAATGAATTCTCCACTTTGTATGGTGCAGTATATAGTAAAAGTTCTGAACAGCATTATTACATTACACACAAATCTGGAGAGTCACTTTCAAGGTTACCAAAGCTTACCATTCTGCCATCAATGCTGTGTTTTTCCTTAATGACTCTCTCTGCAACAGCTGGGTCAGCAAAAACAACAAAACCAAATCCACGGGCACGCCCTGTGGTGCGATCCTTCATTATAACAGCCTCCACCACCTCCCCAAAAGATCGAAAATAGCCCTTGAGCCGTTCTTCATCGGTGTCCCATGAAATTCCCCCAATGAACAGCTTGCCACTATCAGATTGCATTTTTTTTCCTCTTTAATCTCTACAATACAAAATATTTTTCTTCGTGAATATGAAGCCCAAAACTTCACAAATGCAAATCACACTACTAATAAAATCAGTACAAAAAGGCAAACCTTTTTAGACAATCAAGCACCTGCTTCAATTCAGTAGACGTATTTTACACTGGATCCAATCAACAACAACATAGTTACATACAATTCAATAGCAAATCAAAACCAACAAGGACAGTTAACACTAAGAAGACAATGAATCAAAGTTATCATTATATCTAATAAGAATGCAATTCAAATTTAGGCAATACCTTTATTCGGACAATTAAGAAAAAACACACAACAAAACTCCTATGTTTTCGTTTGACACAAAAGTCAAAAACTTAACAGATCCTTCAACGATCAATCAGCCAACCAATAATCTAGAATCAATCAAACCTGGAAAAAAAAAACCCAGAAACAGAAATTCAATCCTGGAATTCAATAAAGGTCCAAAATTTACAAAGATCCGAATCAAGAAACTCAAAAATCTTACAGAACCCACTGATTAAAGAAAAACCCAGATGGTAAATCTCATCAAAATTGATAATTTAAGATCTGAGAGGAGGCATAATGAGAATATAAATAGAGGGCATGTTCATCCTCCTCTACAATATGCCCTCTTCTTCTTCGTCTTCTAGTTCTTTTAGTTTGTGTTTCAATTTTTTGATCAGCTAATGCAAATTCAGTCACCAAACAAAATTGCAAATTTATTTATACAAACATAAATTCTAGTGAGAGAAAAGGGCTGTTTTGTTTTGGAGAGAGAAAGAGTGAGAGAAAGTTTTGTGGAGTCTGGTGTGAGGAATATATAGGGAGAGGCTCAAAAATGGAAGGAGCTGATTTTCTTTTATTTTCTTTTTCTGTTTTTATATATTTTTTATAAAACAAATTTTGAATTTTTCTGGTTTTATTTACTACTTTTCCTTTGCAGTGAAAGGCAAAAATGGAAACTGAGAGAAGTTTGTGTATTTTTTCCCCCTGATCTGATGAAAGGGAAAGAGATGGAATGCTTCATTGCTTCTTCTTCCTACCCATCATATATACTTAATGGAGATGGATTTGTAAGTACACAACTTTGTGCATCAACATGCATGCATGGGATCTCAGCTCCATTGTTCCTGTGGGCCCATATTACACTTCAACCATAGATTCTTCTGACTTTTGCATATGTCATCAACTTAGAATTTTGATCTATGGCTGTGATCTGTTGATGTATTCAATCAACACTTGTGTGAATATCCCCCTTTTTTTCTTACCTCCTCGAGGTCAAAAAAATTGGAGGTGCTAAACCTTTTTTTGGTAGTATCGATCATTACCTGATTTTGATTTTTTTTATTGTCTTTTCAATGCTTGTGCAGCACACAACATTAGATGAACAGTGGTTAGTATTATAATAGAGATTATTTTTTTTAAATAGTTTTTATTTAAAAATATATTAAAATAATTTTTATATTTTTTAAAATTTATTCTTAACATAAAATAATTCAATAATATAAAAAATTAATTTTTATTGAATGGTATTTGGGCGCATCCCCAACAAATAACCCTTTTCTCAATTGAGTCTTTAATTTGTTTTTTTTTTAACTAATTAGCTTCTCAATGTACCTCTGAATCCTCAGTTTGATCCTTCCATCTACAAATATGTTTCACATGAGGACCTGGTTGAGAAAAGGCTCGGCCAGATTCGCTGGTGAAAGGATCCAATTGGGAATTCTTGAATGTTTGGAGATCTAATTGGTTAAGAATCTAGATCGGGGATCTAATACAGAAGAAGGTTACATATTAATGAATTTGAAACAATTAAATTTTTACTAGTTTCACCTCCCCAGCCTGTTTGAAAGTGTAGTTACAGTTGTTTTTCAAATTATTTATCATTTAAAATACATTAAAATAATGTTATTTTTTTTTTTAAAATCATTTTTGATATCAACACATCAAAATGATCTGTAAATACCAAAAATATATTAATTTGAAGTAAAAATAAAATAAAATTTAAATTTAAATTTTTTTAAAAACACTTTTGAAACGGAAAAACAACAAGTCCTGATTGAAAATCCTTTTCTCAATAATCCGAAAACAAAATATAATTCACTTAACCATAAAAACGTTGAAGTTACTATTTAAACAATCAGCGTTATTCAATCTCATGTTATTTCAAATGGCAATTTAATGGTAAATCTAATTATCATCCACAGGATACATCTCTTTTCTTTTCTTTTTGTCGAGAATATATCCTTTTTATTGATTGAAATGACTAGAGTCAACCCTTTTTTTTTTACCCTCACACAAGAAAAACGATATTGATTTTTTCAATTAATATTCCTATATCGTATGGTTTCCAACACGACATTGTGGGCGAATATTCTCAATAAAAAAGAGTTTCACTGCGCGCGCGACGTCTGATAAATATATTGGTAATTTCATATATAGTTTCACCAACTATATATAAATGTTAAGTCCATGCAAATGTGATAAATCATATATATGACATATTTTACTTCGATAAACAATGTTGTCTTCTGTGTTGGACCTTAAAATTCACCAGACATGAAGGGCAAGACGACCAGAGCACTGTAGTTCTGTACGTGTGACACAGGGAGCCAGCCCTTGAACTAAGATTTGGATGGTAGAATGTTTGTGTCGTATTTTGTATTTATCAAATTGCTGGCATATTCCTTGCTGGTGCTCCCCACGAAAGGAACCTTGGTCTCTCCACTAGCTAGCTGGATAAATGCTATTTTCCCGTTGTTTCATCAGAGTATTGCCTCTTGGCAATTATATCCCAGCTAGCTAGGTCATGTGCTGATTCAGCTTTATAGTTTGGCCAATTTAAGGTAAGGTTGTCGCGGTCTCTTCGATTGTAAAGATGTAAGGTGGTTGTTTTCGACGTTTGGATTGACCATCCTGTGGCTTGGATAGCTAGGTTAGTGGGAAACACGGTTGGCCTCCAGCCTGCCACTAGCTGGGATGATGATAATTTGGAGAGAGAGAGAGAGAGAGAGATGCATCACATGTAATTGTGTTTTGGCATAAATTAATCTAAAAGGAGGAATGATCGAGGTTTTTTGTTCCCTTGATTGTGATCACCCAATCATCTTCTTCCTCCTGCAGGCTAACTTTTTTCTTCTTTTTTTCTCGATAGATTTTGCTGTAGTCTAATTCAACCCTATATTTCTAGCCCATCCATCCATGCTATAAACCAGCCAGCCTCTCCGTCTCCTGTTGTGTTGAATAAAACCATCTAGCTTCGTTAATTATAAGGATATTGTCCATGGATTAGATTTTGTGTTTAATTACAAGCGCAATTAAATGGATTTGGTTCATAATTTTTATGATTTGGGTCTGGTTATGGCTAGCTTGAAATGCAAATGATTTGTCAGAGTTATAACATTAACTGTAGATGGCTAAATTCTGATAAGCATCGCTGAGGTAGGGGACGACGACCATTTGACAAGCCTTTTTAGTTTCAAGCAGGGGTGGGCAGGATTGTGGGAGTCCAAATATTTTGGTTTGATTTTTTTATATATATTTTAAAGGATATTTTTATATTTTTATATTTTTTAAAAAAAATTGTTTAGGTGTAAAGGATATTTTTATATTTTAACGTGCCCTTTCAGTATTGATAAAAGGCATGATATTCTTTAGATGCATGGTAAATTTTTTAATTCTAGTATGTAAAAGTTTTTTATTCTTTTCACTTACAAACAAACGCTTAATAAAATGATTTAACTATTTTTTTAATCAATTTTTTTTAATGATTGTGTTCAGGGGATTTTTTTATTTTTTTTTTGTCTACTCACCATGTGTTTTTGTTATTTTTTAATTGGTTGAGGGTAAAATATTTATTTAATAAACGTAAAATATTATTAAAAAAAAATGTTCAGAATTTCCAATGTATAGAGGCGCTCACAACCTTTTGGTGGCGTGTGTAACTCTTTCCAATTATTAAAAACATTATTTCA
>Ga0307518_10003103_pt1 | contig 12015 bp, 10 predicted proteins | sample 25_EM_MG_FD_203889 | JGI IMG/M metagenome (GOLD analysis project Ga0307518, IMG submission 203889) | Populus trichocarpa ectomycorrhiza microbial communities from riparian zone in the Pacific Northwest, United States - 25_EM | ecosystem: Host-associated > Plants > Roots > Unclassified | place... | reverse complement strand
TATTGAAGAAACAAAAGATCTGTCAAGGCTTACAATTTATGAATTGATAGGATTTCTTGAAGTATATGAAGAAAGAGTAAACTAGTATAGCAAATAACCAATGAAGTAGGCATTTCAGATCAAATCACATTTTTCTGATAGAAAAGCAACAATATTTCATCAAGATTAGAGAGGAGGAAGATCATTTTTCAGAAAAAAAAAAAAAAACATATGGAAGAGCAAGTGAGAGTCAGAATCGTAGTAGAGGCAGAGGTAGAAGCAGAGGAAGAGGAAGAACAATCTTTCTGCTAAGAGGAAACATCAATTCATATTGCTTTATTTGTAAAAGAATTGGTCATGAAAGTCGAGATTGTTTCTTCAAATGTACTAGATGTAAAAATTCCTCACATTCTGATAGAAACTGTTAGCACTAAGAATAGGCAAATGGCAATAAAGAGAACAATGCAACAAACTTTTCAAAGGAAGAAGATTAGTTGTTCTATTCCTGCATGAATGTAGAACACAAAAGAGAAGAAGTCTGGTATCTTGATAGTAGTTGTAGTCATCATATCACTGGTGATTGCTCAAACTTTGAAACTCTTGGTGAAGCTTATTCTTCTCATATTGAACTTGGTGACAATAAGAGGGTGGAAATCAACAGAAGAGGTGATGTTGCAATCCACTCCAATAAAGATAATAAAAAATTTATTTAATATGTTTTTTACTCTCCTAGCATTGGTCAAAATCTGTTGAGTGTAGGATAAATGATGAGAAAAGGTTATAAGCTGATTTTTTATGAAGAATAATGTGAGATTTATAATAAGAAAATAAATCAGAGAATAGTTATTGTCAAGATGAATTCTAATAATATTTTTTCTTTAAACATGAAATCATTCCATAATGTTGCTTTGAGAAGTGAACATGTTAATCAATCTCATCTTTGGCATTTAAGATATGGGCATCTGAATTATAATGGCTTGCAATTGTTAAAGCATAAGAATGTGGTTTTTGGTCTTCCATTTCTAAAGACAGCTTGGAGAGCCAATGCACCTCTTCAATTAGTCCATGCAGATATTTATGGCCCTACTCGAACTCCATCTATAAGTAACAAGAGATATTTCTTACTATTTGTTGATGACTATTCTAGAATGATATGAATTTATTTTTTTGATAAAAAAATCAGAAGCATTCTTTATTTTTCTGCAATTCAAAGCTCTTGTAGAAAAACAAAGTTGGTGCTAAATGAAGACTCTAAGGACATATCGTGGATGAGAATTTATTTACAAGCCTATACTTGATTATTGCAAAGAGAATGGTGTTCAAAGACAACTTACTGTCCAACATACTCTTCAGCAGAATAGAGTTACAGAAAGGAAAAATAAAACTATTAAAGAAATGACAAGAAGCATGTTAAAAGGGAAATGACTCCCTAATAAGTTTTGGGCTAAAACTATCAATACTGCAACTTAGATTCTTAATAGATCTCCAACAAAGAAAGTCCGAAGTCAAACTCCATTTGAATCATGACATAAACAAAAGCCTGATATCAGTTATATGCTCTTATTCCTTCTCAAAGCAGAGACAAGTTTGATGAAAAAAGGGAGAAACTTATCTTCATTGGCTATAATGATGAATCAAAAGGCTTTCGACTCTTCAATCCTAAAAAGGATCAATAACTTCTTTCTAGAGATGTTATTTTTTTTATGAATATGCAACTTAGAAATGGAAAGATACAGTCAATCTAAAATCAACAACACTGGAGTAACTTGAAGCTCCTAAGCAGTCTGATGTTTCCAATTCTTCTTCTCAAAATGGAAACTATCAGAATAGTTCTTGTCTTATCTGCAAAATTTCAATTGCATGTTTTTCAACTTGATGTTAAGTCAACATTTCTTAATGGAGAATTGCAGGAAGAAGTCTATGTTGAGCAACCCCCAGTATATGAATTAAAAGGAAAAGAAGAAAAAGTTTACAGACTTTATAAAGCTTTTTATGGATTAAAACAGACACTTAGAGCATGGAACAACAAAATTGATATGTATTTTCATCAAAATGGATTTGAAAGAAGTCAATCTGAACCATCACTCTATGTGAGGAAAAAGGGAGAAGACTTTCCAATAGGTTGTCTCTATATTGATGATCTAATATATACAAGAACAAATAAAGATATGGTTGCAAAATTCAAAAATGCTATGATGAAAGAATTTAAAATGTCAGATCTTGGATTGATGAGATATTTTCTTGGCATTCAAGTGAAGCAATCTCTAGGAAAAATTTTTATTTTACAAGAAAAGTATGTTGCATATCTTTTCAAGAAATTCAATATGTTATAATATAAACCAGTAGGATCTCCTATGGCAGCAAATGAGAAGTTACAACAAAATGATTATAATGGATAATGTTACTGTTGGAAATTCAAGAGAATCTATTACTGATACTTCCGCTGTTTAAATCCTGTTGCAACTCTGATTTGATGTAATCCTATCCTAAGGATGAAGTTTAGCTTTATCCAAAGTCTTACCTACACTGGACTTCTATAACCAGTGTATAACCAACATATATATATATATATATATATATATATATATATATATATATATATAAACTAAATAATACGAGAGGGAAGAGTTAATTAATTGTGTGTGCATATCAGTGTTAATATGAATATGGTATCAAAGCCAAAAATCTCCAACGAGAACAATTCAAATCCGATCATGTCTTCATCTTCACATCAAAGCCAAAATCTCAGTCCCAACACATTCCCATCATCTGAATTTGGAAAATCTTTAATTGCTCTAAATATCACTGCACAAATCAACAAAAAATTAACTCCGTCCACCTTCCCACAATGGCGTGCTCAATTTGAAGCACTGCTGATTGGCTACGACCTGCTTGATTATGTAAACGGCGACATTCCCTGCCCTTCAACTGATCTCAATTCCTCTGCAAACCCAAATAAAACACATTGGGTCCGATAAGACAAACTCATTCCCAGCGCCATCCTAGCCTCTACATTGCCAAAGATCACCCCTCTAATAGCTACTCCAAAAACATCTCAATAAGCCTGGCAAAAACTTCACACCCTTTATGCTAGCTGGTCCAGAACTAGAGTCATGCAGCTCAAGGAGGAGCTTACTTTAATTCAATGAGTAAACAGAACAATCACCGACTATCTGCATACTGTGAAGACGTTGGCAAATGAAATTACCATTATCGATCAACCACTCTTAGATGACGATCTTACGCTCCACATCCTTCATGGACTGGGAGCCGACTTTAGAGAGATTATTGCTCCCATTCGCGCACAAGAGAATTCCCTGATCTTTGAAGAATTACATGATCTTCTAATAGGTCACGAAACTTACCTACTTCTCCTAGAAGTTGCAACTTAGCAACTAGTAGTCTTTGCAAATTACACAACTTGTATAAAGCAGAGTCCACACGGTAGTTACTTCACCAAGTGTTTCAACAAAACCAATGGGCAATCCCACTCCCCAATTAAAACCCATAAAAATTGATGGATCTCACATGGCCAACCTCGTTCTCCAACTTATCCACTAGAAAATATTTGGGCCTCTTATGGATCCAACCAGCCAAATAGATTAAATCGTCGCTATCAACCCCGATGCCAAATATATGACCACTTAGGACATACCGCAAAGACCTGTTCTCAATTCAACTCCAACACTGCCATGATCAACTCCACTCAGACATCCAATGCCATGGAAAAACCTTGGCTCCTTGACTTAGGGGCTTCTCATAATATTACAAGTGATCTTGCAAATCTCACTACACACTTAGAATATGATGGCATTGACGAAGTAATTTTAGGCAATGGTTCAGGTTTGTAAATTTCTCACACTAGCTCTTTATCCTTATAATTTCCCAAGAAAATTTTTCATTTACCTGATACACTGTGTGTTTCATATCTGTGTAAAAATTTAATCTCAGTTTACCATCTCACAAAACACAACGATGTTTTTGTTGAACTTCATCATCTCTATTTTTTTGGTGAATGACAAACACATAGGGGTGATTCTACTAAGAGGAACATGTAGCAATGGTGTATACGCCTTCCTGAAACCAATGGTGTCACCTTTTTCTAAATTTCTTACTTTAGCTCATGAAAGAACTTCCACCGATGGCTGGCATAAACGTCTTGGACATCCTTCTCACAAAATAGTTGCTCATCTAGTCAAGAATTTTTTTCTTCCAAGTTCATCTTCCAAACTCTATTCCTTATGTAATTTTTGCTCTATCAACAAAGCACATCAACTTCCTTTTCGTCAAAATAGTCTCATGAATCAGGCTCCATTTGATTTAATTTACATTGATGTGTGGGGACCAGCCTCTTCCACTGGCATTAATGGTTCTCACTATTATATCATCTTTGTAGATCATTTTAACAAATACATCTTGTTCTATCCAATGGTCAAAAAGTCTGATGTCTCAATAATCTTTCCACATTTCAAAAAATTCATTGAAACACGGCTTCAAACAAAGATAAAGTCGCTCTATTATGATAATGGTGGCGAATTCATTACTTTACGATCAATTTTCTTAACTAGTGGGATAAGTCATTATACCATCACCCCTTATACCCCACAACAAAATGGTGTCACTGAACGTCGATATCATCATCTTGTTGAAATAAGTCTTACATTACTTCATGATGCCAAACTTGATCATTCCTACTGGCCATATGCGTTTCATACAGCCTCATATCTCATTAATCGTCATCCTACTCCTCTCTTGCAGAATCAATCTTCTTTTGAATATCTTTTTGGTTAGCATCAAAATTACCTTAAACTAAGAAATTTTCGGTGTCTCTGCTACCCTTTCACTCGTCCATACAACACCAACAAACTTCAGCCAAAATCTCGCCCTTGTGTTTTTCTAGGCTATTCTCAAACTCAAAATGCATACAAATGCTTGGATGTCACCACTAACAAATTATTTCTCTAATGTCATGTTCTATTCGATGAAAACCAGCATGTTTCTCCAATCCCACCTGATGTGTCCTTGCAGTAATTGTCCCTCTCCCCCTCGCCTCTTTTTGTTATTGTCCAATGCCCACCATTAACCACTGTGTCTTCACACACGTCTTCATTAGTACCACAGGAAGGTGACACTACCATTGCTGCTTCTCCCTCAGGTAATATCTCTACCTCTCCATCCTCTTCATCTCAGTTCATATCACATCCTTAGGCACAATCAACGTGCAATCCCTCACCTTCTGTCCTGCCCTTTCCTTCCCCTCCCAACCATCCTTAAACCAATGACTCTACTCCCATTGCATCACCATCCCGTGTTCACCCTATGATCACCAAGTACATGAATAATATTTTTAAACCAAAACAACTCAGCCTTGTGACTAAACACCCCCTCCCTAAGACCATCGAACCGTCCAGTGTCACTCAAGTTCTTTCCAATCCACAGTGGTGGGAAGCCATATGCTCTGAACTTACAGCCTTAATGCGTCATGACACTTGAAAATTAGTTCCTTGCTTTACTTCCTCAAAACCAGTGGGGTGTAAATGGGTTTTTCGGGTAAAGCATCATCCTGATGATTCCACTGACAGGTTTAAGGCTCGCCTTGTTGCCAAGGGTTATAACCCATAACCAGGTTTGGATTACATAGATACATTCATCCCTGTAGTTAAACCTGCAACCATTCGGTCTGTTCTGTCCATTGCTGTTATGCATGGCTAGAGTTTACGACAGATGGATGTCCACAACGCATTCTTACATGGTGATCTCTCTGAAACAGTTTTTATGCTTCAACCACCTGGGTTCAAAGATCCATCAAAACTAAATCATGTGTGTCGCCTTAAGAAAGCCATTGATGGTCTCAAACAAGCTCCTAGAGCTTGGTTTATCGCTCTCAAGGCCGCTATCACTCATCTACATTTTCTTCAATCCAAGGCGGATCCATCCCTCTTTATTTATTTGATTGACTCTCTCAAATGTTATTTATTGGTTTATATTGATGATTTGGTCATTACAGGCAACAATCCAGTCTTCGTCACCAATGTCATTCGACACCTTAGTACCCGGTTCCATGTAAAAGATTTGGGCGATCTACATTTCTTTCTGGGAATCGAGGTGATCCCAACCCATGTTGGTCTGTTCCTAATACAACATAAGTACATTCATGATCTTCTATTGTAAACCCCTGGTTATAATTTTTCTAGGTTATTAAAATATGAGAAATTTAACCAATACTAAAATGAGTTAAATTAAATTAAAAAAACCTAAATCAAGATAAAAATAGTGAAATTAATAAAAAGAAAAGTGAATATAGTACTAAATTGTTGAAAAGAAAAACATTTATGGGGACAAAATGAATATGTAAGACCAAGAGATGTCAATATTCAAATAACAGAAGGTTAGGAGTTTATGTACAAATGATAAAAAGAGGTAGGGATAAATGTGCAATTAACAAGATGATAGCACTATAAATATCATTCTATTTTCTCTCTTGGAGTGACTTGCGAGAGCAAGAGAGAGTTTAGAGAGAAGCTGGAGAGAAGACATATTGATGGCAGAAAATACGATAGCTATAACTCCACCTTCCACCATTGGATCAGAACAATATTCGGATCGTTGTTCTCCTCCTTGTTGTGTAGATTTTCACCAGAGGGATCTTCTATATCAGTCCCCGTTTGAGTGATATCACAGGAGGATAATTTTAGGGAAAATACACTTCTAGATAGTCTTCGTCGCTGACTGTTTTCCCCTCTGAACACCGTTGGATCGAGCTATAATTTGGATATGTTGTTCTTCCTGATGTTGTCTAGATACTGAACGGTGGAGATCAGAAACAAACATTTGGTATATAAGTTATGCTTCTCACACAGTAGGTCTACAAGTTTGAGGTCAGTTCGGTTAAACCCATGTTTTTGGAAATTTCACCATCTGATGAAGTTGATATTTGGATATTATACTTATAATGATACATTATAACTTGACCGTATGGATTGTTTGAAATATTATTCATTTGTTATTTATAGGTGATTAAAACTGTTGTCAAAATTGGTTTTGTGTGAACTAAAACAACCCTAAAATAAAATGGAAATTGAGCATTAGAGAGACTTAATTTTTAGGAGACCTTGGGGCTGCTGTGACAGCCCTGAAAGTGTATGTTTAGGGGGGGTAAATACCTCTCCAAAATCAAAAGTAAAAATAAAAATAAAAATGTATAAGCTTATTGTGCTTGTTATCCTAATTTCTAAGGACAACTCAGAGTGATATAAAAAGCCAGCCACATGAGTGGGGGCAAGGAAAGTTAGCCGACCATATACAGAGCAAAGAGAAAAAATGGGGAAATTGTGGTTTTCCTTAATGAATTTATTATAATAGGTTGTTTTCTTTATTTGAATGTGTGTGTGAATAAAATGAAATTAGCATTAAAAGAATGAGGGAACTCTTGGTTCTTTAAGGACATGCTTTCGATCAATTATGCATCAAAGGGGGAGGATGTTTAATTTGACATATTTAGCTTAATGATGTGTGTTTAATTGTGTTAAAATGAAAAACAAATGCATGTTGAAATGTCAAGGATTGTGTTTAGAAGAATATTGTTCGGAAAGTTTGTAAAATCGATAAAAATGTTTTATTTTGACGTTAAAAGGGAAGATTGAAATAAATAAGATAAATTGGCTTTTAAAAAGATATTTTGACACTCATAAATGGTATGTGATATGGCTAGGGGTTGAGATAAAAGAGAAAAAAAGTTAAATTGTAGATGTTGTGTGTAAATGGAAAGGTTAATGAATCTGGAGAGATTCGTCTCTTGACTTTTAGAGAGAATTTGAGTAGGAGGATGAGGGAATTAGGATCAAGTTCCTTCATAGTAATTGTAGTTTTGGATGTTATCTAATTAAGAAAATTGATCTTGCTCAATTTGGAGCTGTAGAACTCCAGTTATGGGTCACCAACCGAGACTGGGTTATGACTAACTCTGTAAAACAGTAGGACTGATTAGTTGATAAGCAATTTTGACTATCTTAAGGGTAGAAATGGGTTCTTCTTCCTTCAGAGAACATGTAACCTCGTGTCTTAGCTTTCCAACGAGACCAATCTCGCTTGAAACGAAGCTCTATAACTCTAGATATAGTTAAAAATATGAGGAGAGGTCGGACAGTAACAGTTCAATATCAAGATAGTAATGGTTGGACAATAACAGTTTAATGTCTAGACAGTAACAGTTCAAGATTTAAATTGTAACAGTTCAAATATAAAGAAAGGAATGATAACTATGGTTGGATAAAGGATGATAACATTAATGAGTGTAATGAGAAAAATGTAAAATATAAAGAAAGAAATGATTGAAAGAAAGATCTATTAGCTGTTGATATGATTATTATAAAACATATCATTGAATGAGAAAAATTTATGAGATGAGCCTGTGATTGTAGGAGGGACCACCAGTGTGGTGCAATAGCAACAGTAGGGGAGCACGGGTAGAGCTTCTACTGCAGGTAGATGATCCTCACCTAAGCTTTTTAGTTAAATTCAAGAATTTAAAATGTTAATAATGTGAGATGTGAATTTGCAACATTGGATATTATGTGAATGATGGAAGTTGGTGTAATGATTTTGTTATTTCGGATAGTATTCTGAATATATGCGTGTGTTCAAGATGAACTACCCTTGTGTGCATTGCCAAGTGATAGGAGTACCCCTATCAAAGAAAATATAAGAAGTGTAATATGTGCTTCGACTAGCATACATTTAGTGTATGTTAGTATCCCAAGTAAGGGGATCAATCAACATGCTTTGACTAGCATACATTTAGTGTATGTTAGGATCCCGGGTAAGGAGATCACCATGTATTGGTTAGCACACATTTAGTGTTTGTAGGATCTTGGGTAAGGGGATCACCTTGCATCGACTCCTACGGGGTGATGATGATACCATGAAATTGATATCGGTAATGTGTTAAGCAAAAATGATCATGGTTGATCTTATGAAATCTTGAATAGAGGTTGATAATAAAAGTGGAAACGGTTTTTAGTAATTGAAGGAGAAAAAGTTTCTAATGAAAACCAGAAGGGAGAAGTGAATAAAATATGAATGCATGTTTGTCTTCTTAAATTATTGGATATTTGTGTTGCTATATTATTATGATTTTCATGTTTCAATAATATGTATTTTGTTTCAGGACCATCACATGCACGACAAGAGTAGATCCTAGCTTATGTTCACTTTTTATAGTCTAGGTTCTAGAGAGTATACCCTTGTATTTTGTAATATTACAACTTTTATATAACTTAATTTGTATAATTGATGTTTAAACTTGAATAGATGAACTTAATTTTGAAATTCATATAATCATGTTTCATGTATGCGTGTTTATCTCATTTATTTCCCAATAATGATATTTGTTGTTCAATGTATGTTATATATGTTGTGGTTGTGATGATGATGATGATGTTTGTGGGATTGAGACCCACGATGATTGGGTTGTGATTGAGTTACGAGATGTAAGATATTAGAAGTGTAAACAGGGTATATATTGATAACTTGGGACCTTCTGGTATAGGGGAGACTCTGCTGAAATTTCGGTGGAAATTTCGATAGACTTATATATGAGAACTGAAAAAAAAAATTATCCATATTTTTATGTACCAAATCGTAGGAAAGTAATTATAATCACATATGAAAGTGTGGGGCGTTACATCTATCCCATGCAAATATGTTGGGCGCTAAAGATGTCTCTGCTCCCCTTTCAACCAGTCACTCCCTTCACTTACAGGATGGCACAACACCCACGGATAGCTCTCAGTTTCGCAACATTATCAAGAGCCTTCGATATCTCTCATTCACATGTCTAGACATTTGCTTCGTTGTCAACAAACTTTCACAATTCATGCACAAACCATCCCAAAATCATTGTATTGCAACAAAACATCTCCTGCGTTATTTGAAGCAGACCATCTTTCATGGCATTCAAATCTCTAAAGTTTGTACTCATGCCCTTAATACTTTCTCTTATGCTGACTTGGCTGGAAACCTCGATGACAGAACCTCCACTTCTGCCTATATATATTTTCTTGGGGTTACGCCAATCTCTTGGAAATCAAACAAACAAAGAGCAATTGCTCGCTCTTCTACAAAAGCTAAATATCGTGCACTAGCAAAAGCTGCCTCTAAAACTCAGTGGCTGCAGACCCTATTCACTGAACTTGGTCTCTCATTTCCACAGACTCCAACGCTGTTGTGTGACATTCTTGGTGCCACATATTTGAGCTTCAATCCTGTCAATCACACGCGCATGAAACACATTCAGATTGATCTTTATTTTATACGTGATCTGGTCAGTCAAGGGTGCCTTCAAGTCCGACATGTGCACACACAAGACTAGTTAGCCGATCTGCTTACCAAACCTCTATCCCGACATAGAACGTGATATTTGTGTAGCAAGATTGGTATGCTTGATAGCAGCATAATCTTGAAGAGGCATATAATGGATAATGCTACTGCTGGAAATTCAAGAGAATTTGTTACCGATACTTTCGCTGTTTAAATCCTACTGCAACTCTAATTTGATGTAATCCTATCCTAAGGATGAAGTTTAGCTTCATCCAAAGTCGTTATTGGACTTCTATAACCACTGTATAACCAATGTGTATCTATATATATATATATATATATGCATGGAACATGTAAACTAAATAATACGAGAGGGAAGAATTAATTGATTGTGTGTGCATATCAATGTTAATATTCAATAATGATAGTGTTGCTAAAGTGGATTCACAGATTTTTCAAAGTCTTGTTGGATCTTTAATCTATCTCTCAAATTCAAGACTTGATATATTGTTTTCAGTTAGTATTATTTTCAGATTTATGGAGGATCGTAACAGACTTTATTTTGCAGCAGCAAAAAATTTCCTACGATATCCTCCAAAGAGATTTCAACCATTAACTAACATTTACAACTCTTGTCATGTTGCTTTCTTTCCAGGTGAACCTTAAAATTTTAAAGAAGTAGTAAGAAAGGAAGAATGAAGGAAAGATATGAATAAGAAGATGATAAGTATTGAAAAGAATCAAACATGAAAGTTAGTTGATCTAAAAAAAAAAAACAAGAAGGTAGTGGGCTTAAAATGGGTGTTCAAGATCAAATACATTGAGGATAACAATATTGTGAAGCATAAGGACTCACAACAACCTGGAGTTGATTTTACAAAAACCTTTATGCCTATTGCAAGGATGGAAACAATCAGAATAGTTATTGCCTTATCTGTATAACTTCAATTGCAGGTTTTTTAACTTGATATTAAGTTAGCATTTTTTAATAGAGAATTGCATGAAGAAGTCTATGTTGAGTAGCCCCTATGATATGAATTAAAAGGAAAAAAAGAAAAAGTTTACAGACTTTATAAAGCTTTTTATGGATTAAAACAAAAACTAAAAGCATGGAACAACAAAATTGATAGGTACTTTCATCAAAATGGATTTGAAAGAAGTCAATCTGAACCATCACTCTATATGAGGGGAAAAAAAAAAGACTTTCCAATGAGCTGTCTCTATGTTGATGATCTAATATATGTAGGAACAAGTAAAGATATGGTTGTTGAATTCAAGAATGCTATGATGAAAAAAATTCAAAATGTCAAATCTTGGATTGATGAGATATTTTCTTGGCATTCAAGTGAAGCAATCTCTAGGGAAAATTTTTATTTCATAAGAAAAGTATGTTGCAGATCTTTTCAAGAAATTCAACATGTGACAATGTAAACCAGTAGGATCTTCTATGGCAGCAAATGAGAAGTTACAACATAATGATAGTGTTGCTAAGATGGATTCAAAGATTTTTCGAAGTCTTGTTGAATCTTTAATCTATCTCTCAAATTCAAGACTTGATATACTGTTTTAGTTAGTATTATTTCCAGATTTATAGAGAATCTTAACAGACTTTATTTTTTAGCAGCAAAAAGAATCCTGCGATATCCTCTCACGAGATTTTGACCATTAACTTACATTTACAACTCTTGTCATGTTGCTTTCTTTCTAGATGAACCTTAA
>Ga0307518_10003102_pt1 | contig 12018 bp, 6 predicted proteins | sample 25_EM_MG_FD_203889 | JGI IMG/M metagenome (GOLD analysis project Ga0307518, IMG submission 203889) | Populus trichocarpa ectomycorrhiza microbial communities from riparian zone in the Pacific Northwest, United States - 25_EM | ecosystem: Host-associated > Plants > Roots > Unclassified | place... | reverse complement strand
TTAAAAGATGAAGAAATTAAAATAATAATAATTAACATTTCATAAATTATTTCAAATAAAATAAGTAACAATCAAAAGAATGAGGACCAAATTTGATAGATAAAAAATTTTAATAAAAAAATGATAAGGTAAAAGCAAATAACAATTATAAAAATGAGGACCAAAGTTAATATAAAAATTAAATTTTAAAAGATGAAATTGAAAAATAAATATTCAAAATAAAATATATATAGCAATCAAAAGTTTGAGGACCAAATTTGATACAATTAACAAATAATATGATATTTTTAAATTTTTTACAACTTTCGGAAAGTGTTTTCCGTCCAAATTTTCTAGAAAAACACTTTTCTAGAAATCAAGCCAAATTTTCTCTTGATCGGAAAGTGTTTTTCGTTGACCAAATTTCCTAATGACAAACAAACACAGGAAATTTTAGAAAATGATTTTCTAAAAACCACTTTTCATGAAACAAACATGACCTAAAAAATTAATACAATATCTGTTAACTTGAAATCTCTCGTAATATTTTAGCTTGGATTTAATGTTTTTTTTTTTTTTTTGGATAGATGATGAGATAATAAAATTTAACTGGCTTAGAAGTTAATTTATAATTCAATTCACCTGATTAAATTTAGATAAAATCTAATTTGGTCAAATTTTTTTAATCTAAAATAGTGTAGTTTTAATTTTTATTTTAAAAAGATTATCTTAATTTTTTAAAAATAAACACCACTTTGTATTAAGGTTTACTTAAGTTAATGTGGTTACCATGTAATCCGAACTTTAAAATAAGTTATATTCTTATTTGCAGTAAATTTTACTTTTAGATTTTTTTTTGAAAGTTTGTTCACTTAAAAAAATATTAAAATTAATATTTTTTTAATATTTTTTAATAATTTTAATGTATCTAAGTAAAAGAATAAAAGAATAATTTAATATATATTTAATTAAAAAATAATTTACACACTAAAACCAAATAACAACTTAAGAAGCATGATAAATTTATAATCTAAGATCGGATGATCAGCACTATGTTTATTCTGAGAAAACCATTTTTTATTTATGGTGTCATAATTGTTTGGATGAAAGAGTTTGAAGGCTGTGGGCCGATAAGAAAGCTACTGTTATGTAATGATGGTCGCTTTTACTTGTTCTTCTGAATGCCAGAAGCCTGCTCTTCGAATTTGGAGTGATTGATAGACCATCAGCCCACTTTTCAAGGCACAGCTCTGTAATTATTCAACCATGCTATTATTTATTACGCTGATAGATTCGCCCACCCTTCCCTCAACTCTTCAAATCAACTAGCTGGCAAGATATCATATCAGGGCAGAACTGATCGCCGATTGATTGTAAACTTCGAAACTCTTATTCACAAGTAGAAGAAAAAAAGAGCTGATAGGACACATTCTTGTTTCTTAAATAATTTTTTTATTTTAAAAAACAAATTGATTTTTTTTTAGATTTTATCATGCACCGGCATGAAAAATAAATATTTGAAATATAAATACTTTAAAATGATTCAAAATAAAAGCTGACTCTAGCCAGGTTATGAGGCGGCAATTTACTGATCGATATGACGGCCGGATGGTGTTTAATAAGTAATAACTATGACCATTTGCCACGTCCTTGTAGCTATCGTGACCTTCCCGCTCAAAAAATGTTACAGGTACGGAAGGTGTTCTGCTCTTTCGGTGAAGATCACTTCCGTCCAGGTAAATCTCGGATTGATCTTATATCCGGCAACATTGTAGTGGGTTCAGGCACCAATTTGCCTTCATCATTGAACGTTAAAGCTCTATTCAAAGAATTGGTGCTATAGGAAGCCATAGAACTCAGCGGACTTTGGTTAGAAGTCTCATTGCTCCGACATAACTGATCAAAACCCATGGAGACATGAAAAGATTCACAAGAAATCGATAGCAGAACCACAAATCTGAGCTTATAAATGGGAATATATATATATGTTGTTTAACGGGCTCGAGGGTATGCCTTCACTTATTTATTTGTTCAGATGCCTTTGGGCTGCTGGCTTGTTGAATATGTTCTTCCAGCTTAGTAGAGAATAATATAAATCATATCTTGAATCTTATTTAACAGCTTAAGTTTTTGAGTTAAAATGGTTCTTTAACATGGTATCAGAGCCTTGATGACCAAGCGGTCACGAGTTCGAATCTCACAATCTCTATTTATTTGATAAAAATTAAGCACAAGGTAAAGTGGATCTGTACAAGTTTCAAGCTCAAAGAGCTTTCACTTGAGGAGGTGTGTTAGAGAATAATATAAATCATATCTTGGGACCTCACCTAACAGCTTAAGCTATTGGGTTGCGCTGTCAATGTTCATAGAAGAGAGGGTTGGAGATAGCAGAGGAGGTTTCAGCTATGAAAATTTCTTTGGGTGGGATGAGAATGGTCCCATCAAGGTATCCAAAGAGACCTTGCCCACGGAAGAGAATTAATTGAGCTTTCCAAACATGGTAGTTGTCTTTTGAGAGTTTTGTAACATTTATAGCTGGAGGAGAAATAAGTGGGGGATTGCCATTAGTAGCAGCATCTGAGGTGTTTAGTGAAGAGGAAACTATTTGTGTGACGTGAGTCAATGGCTCTGATATCATGACAAAAAATCATCTTAACTCAATAGTTTAAGCTGTTAGATGAGGTCCAAAGATATGATTTATATTATTAGATTGAGATGATTCTTTGACACAATCTAACCTTTTGTGTCCAACTTTAAGGGATGGACATGGTAACTCAAGCTGCAATATTCGTCACAGCCTCACAAGCTACTTATCTGTAAAGTTTTGCTGATCATATCTTTAAAATACATACATGTTCATCAAAGAAAAAAAAATAGCTCTCATCAAACACAAGAACATGGCTGGAAATTGCTACAGATTTTTACTATACAGTACCTGGAAATGTTTCGGCAAGCTTAGATTTACAGAGTTCATGCTCCGGTAATCTACAGAGTCAATTATTAGAGTGCACACTTTCGTACTGAAATCACTACAAACAAAAAGCAGAAGGAAATGTCTTATGTTTTGACCAATACCTACTAAAAAACAAAATGAGTGTGCCCTCAAGATGTTTTCCATTGCAGCTCAATTTGGATTTGACCATTCCTGGAGTCAATGAGATTGTACTTCTCGTTGATTCTCCTGTTTGTCACGACATCTGCTAGGTTTATAATCACATAACCCAGGTTTTCCTGATTGGAAATTATGAAGAATGAAGGAACATAAACGAGTTAGACAATGATCAACATTCAACAGGATACAACACACTTTTTTCTCAAAATTTCCAGAGGAACCATAATGGTTTTAACTTCTTGTTTATGTTCGATTGTTGGATCAGGCATGCTAACGATGGTATCAAGGCATTTAGCTAACGCAATGTATATACCTTAGAGTGAAGTAGAGACATCTTTGAGGAACTAAGAACTTCCACATGAAGTCTTTCATTTGTAGGTGGTTCGTCCAGCGTGAACTGAAAATCCTCCCCCCATCTTGGATCTCTATTTTTCTTCACTTGCTGTATCAATATCAAAACATACATCATTAGTTGTTAAACATTAACTCTTTCACTGAACATACATACCAATTTACAAAGAGAATTGTATTAATATCATAATTGGAGAATCAAGCAGCTTGATAACAAAAATACAGTACGTAAATAGAAATTGGGTCTTCACCATGGAAAGGCAAAAATCAGCGTAATTATGCTCATGTAAGATGATGTTAGTTTATGGCATACCTTAGTTCTTTTGTCCTCCCCTTTGAAAAGTAATCGAACATAAGGATTTGTGTGGTGCTTCCCTTCAACATCTTGAGCTTCATGTACAATAACTACTAACAGACCACCACCAGCAGGTGTTCCTTCAGGAGCTTTTCCCACTGCACTTGGATCAACCATATCCTTTTCTGCCTCGAGATCCTTAAAAGGTTTGTATACCACTTCAACAACAATCTGTCCACGTGATTTCTTATTTTGAACATCATTTGGATCCATATTTTTTAGCAGATCAAGAGTCATAACCTTTTGCTCATCCGGTGTCAGATTTTTCAATGGAATGACATTCATACCCATCTTGTCGTGTTTGCCAACCTAAGGAAAAGGAAACATGCAGCTCTTCAATCATTAATGTCGGGAAACCAAAGGACAGAAACGATAAGCCATGTAGCAAAAGAGAGTTTCTCATGCAAGAGACCTGTATGGTTCAGTCATCGACTATCTTAAACCACTCATCCATCCAACTTCCACTCATGGTAGGAAAAACTTCTGAAGCACACGTGGTTAATCTCAAGAAGATGCACAAAGATACACACCTGTTCCCAATCGTAGACAAGAATCTCCAAGGCTTGAGATTCTGGGTCCTTAACGGTGATATTAAACTCCTCATTCCATTCGGGGTTCAAGTTTTTGTTTTTAACAGTTGTTTTCTTTGAAGGAAGCGCATCTTCAGTAAGCTTTAATTTCACATATGGGTCTGATCCCCCTAACAGATCTTTCTTTTTAAGCTCCGTTGCCTTCAGAACCTTCACAGTGAGTATCCCAACAGGTCGCTTCATGGCTCTGACAATTTTTAGGAAAACTTAGCAGGTCTTAGCAAACAGATTGCATGATAACATGGAGAAAAGGAGTTATATGATACTTACTTTGAAGCATCCACGATTGGCACTACTAGGGTTTTTGGCCATAAATACATACTTGCAACCTGATCTTTGATAAGCTCCTGAACAGGTAAAAAAGGAAAGGAGGTGAAAAATAGATGAGGGACCGGAAAACCTTCATAAAAAAAATTTTCCCCTAATCCCTATGGTCCATATAGATAGTTTCATGATCCTTGGAATTGCAGTCCTTGTGCTGCAATGCTTTTGTAAGGCAAATATTTGTCCTCAATACATGCGCTTCAACCTCCGAACAAACATACAAATAACATTATCATGAATGGGGAACTCAACTTATAATCAACAGTTGCAGATATTGTTTGTTGGAATAGGCATCCCTAGGAATGATGATCGTGAGAATTATTTCTCGAGACTTAATAATGAGAGGAAACCACCTCACTCCAGTCCATCCAACCATCAAAAAAGAAACAAAAATAAAAAGAAGAATACCTGGACAAATTTGTACAGGCCAGGAATGGACATAGCATCAGCTCCAAGCAATTTCAATCCAAAGTCAACATGTGGCTGCGAAATCAGAAAGAATGTATAATGATGCCAGATTCCTTGCTGCCAAGTACAATATCCTTCAGCATAACAATCGATATAGTAACACCACATACCTTCTGTAGCAGAGACACATATATATTGGCAAAACAAGGAAATGAAGGAACCAAAGGCTTTAGGGTGATACGTGGAGTGGCAAATACTTGCAAATCAACCACCTGAGAATCGTCCAAAGAGGTCAATGATGTCACTTGTAAAGAGAGGAGGGTGTGAGCAGGTGCAAGTGTTGTCATAGCCTACTCAAGCAAAACCAATAACTTCATTTTGGCAAACAAAAATGTCTTTCTGTCTATTAGCGGTCACAAATCAAAATACCTGAACTGTGGCTTTCAGACCAAATGCTTTAACTGCAATGATAATATTTGGATTCCCAGCCCACTTCAATACCGGTTCCATGATCAGCTCTTTCTCACCAGTGACATAAACTTTCATTCCTGGAATCCAGTAAAAGCAAGAATCAGCACTGTTCAAGACTTTACTACCATGCTGTGTGTACCTCAAAGCAACCTTGTATTGTATTTATGTGCCGCATTAGTGTGAGGTAGAAGAGTCCCCTCAATGCATCAGATGCTATAGTATGATAGTTTTACTGGGTGGCAAAAACATGATGTTAAATAGCAAGGGGATGATTCCATTTTGCTTGGCTTAGTGGATTGAAGGCAATGTATTTTCCATATTCAACAATAAATCATTTACAATCTGTTAAGCTTTAGAATGAAAAGTTTACGATTACTCTTGAGAGGGAAAATGGGTGCTGGGAAATGCAGAGCTCTAATCTTAAAACCTGTTGATTGAAAGACATGCAGAGAAATTTGTTGACACTTTCCACATAGTTCTTTCAACAACAAAGTTATCTTAGATCACTATGACAAAGAAGTGTGCACGCAGGAGCCTATAAAAGTGTGGAGAGAGAGGGAGGGCAATATAACCTGGAAAAGTTGGTGGCAGGGAGCCCAAGGTAAGTGTTTCGAATTCAACAGAGTCAATTTTGTATTTTGGAATTAGCTCAGCAATAATGGGCTTCGCTATAGTCTTTGCAGTCTTGCAGATTGCCTAGAAAACTAAAAACCATCAAGAAAGTACATAAAAGCAAATGAATATGCCCACAAACAGAAATGAAGCCATGCATAACCCATCCAAAAATCATCAAGGCATCCATACCGTATCTAGGTAAGGCCACATGTTCTCAATCAATTTGTTAAGCCAGTCAACCTTCACAGAAGAAAATTTATTAAAATCTATGAGAAGATTGCTTTAGAATCAGCATTTCTCTAGTGTAATTGAAAAGCAAAAGACAGCTGCAGGCAATTGCATACCCGATCATAGTCTGGATTTTTCACCCACTGGGGTATTTCTGGAAGCAGACGTTGTAAAGTTTTCGAGTCTTGTTCAATCAAAGGACGGACTACAGGATCCTGGATAAGCCAACAACCAGAACTAATCAATCAAATAATATGATGAACATACCAACTAATCAAATTATATGATGGTTGGAGTACTTGTTAATCCGTGACTTTAATGGTAAGAAACTAGAAAAAACATAAGTTAAGGTGCGTTTATTTCCTGTCTTGAATACAAAAAAAAATTGTCAGGATAGAAAGATATATCCTCATATTATTTCTGTTTTGCAAAAACAAAAATTCATTACAAAACTGTTATAAATATTTATTTTTTTATCTTTATCATTGTCTTCTAACCAAACATATTTTTATCCCTTATGTATATGTTTTTTATAACCAAAAGCAGCCTAAGATTCCACTACTATGATTTTAGTGGCAATTATGCAGAAATGCGAATCTTTGAATGTCTAAAATAGAGTGACATTTGCATTAACTGCTCCATCTGTCTATCTGGATTCAGATTAAGTGATGAAACTCTCACTCATATTCTATTTACAATCACTATGAAAACATATAGGCATGTGCAAATTCATGAATTGCCATGCCCACGTAACAGCCCAACACCTCATACATTCTGCATACAAAAAAGCAGTAGTAAGATCCAAAAGGTACAAAAAACTGCTGCAATTTTTTCTAAGCGGAGCCCCATACATGCAAAACTCCTACTCTAATAAAAAATAGAACCCATCAACAGTCAATCCAAGTAGACAAACAATCCTGTAAAAGACCACCTTGTAATGGACTTGCCACTAGTCGTCTGTAATGAAAATGTTGGCAAAATAAACCATGAAGATACTAAAAAACCCAGTAAAGCAGGGTAAATTCCAAACTGGTTCCATAAAACTGCAGAGTAATTAACCACACATGGCCTTATCCATATTTTCATCCCTGCTAGAGCTTAAAATAGCCCTAGCAGTTTTCTTTCCTATAGTTTACATGTCTCCACAACTAGCACATAGCGAACAGACATTGTTGTCCAACATGGAATCTTAAAAGGCAAGATTCAGACCAAACAAAACCAAGAAAATGCAACACAACTGAAAAAACATGAGAGAAAACAAAAAAAGAAAGAAGAAAAACACTGACCTTGACATCAGTTGGCTCAAAATAGATAAACATGTAGTACCCAATTACAATCCCAATTGACGTTCCTACTCCAAAACCACAAAATCCCAATATACTACTCAATATTCCCATCTCTTAACAGATCAAACCCAGTGTGGTGAACAGGGGAGAAGAGAAATGTAGTTGAAGTAGAAGACACTACTAAATCTTTCTAAGTGGGGAAAAAAAAATCAGTGATCATAGAGTGTAGCTTGGTCTTATCAGGTAAGTGCAATAAAGTTTGCATTAATTGATTCTTGTGGCCAATCTTTTAACGTTTAATGTTTTTAATGACTTAATGTATTTTGACAACGGCTTGAAAATGAAAGTTTCACCCACTTGTTATTCAGGCACTGTCGGTAACGTCTGTTTGGACATTAAAATATGAGGTGTGAGCTGTTGATTGGTTAATTTTTAGAGAAAGTAGGGCCAGGTTTTGTTGCCTTGCTGACTATTTTAGTCCATTAGTGTGGTGTTGTGCCTGAAAAACATCTTGATGATCCAAAATTGGGATACACCAGATAGATAGACCAGTGTTAAGTCGGGGGCTGAATCAATATTTTTGAGGATAATAGTATTTAAAAAAAATAAGAAAGATCTAAAATTTATTATTGATTTAAATAAGTTCAATAAGTTTGATAAATTTAATAGAATAATTATTAAAAAAAATCAATGACAAAAAAAACAATAATGACTTCAAAATTATTTTTTTTGCTAATATTATAAAAAAATATTATTTCAATATTTTTAAAAGTCTTAGTGATTTTATTTGATAACAAAATAAAAATTAAATAAGAACAAGATAACTTCGTAAAGAAAAAAAATCTAAGTTTAATTACCAGTAAATTAAATGTTGTAAAATAAATTGAAAAAAAAACAAAAAAAAAACCTGATTTGAGTCATCGTGCTAAATTTGTGGCCCGGATATGAGGTTAGGATAATCTTGTGCAAAAAAAAGAATAAAATAATGGGTGTTAACTTTCATGTAAACTAAAAGTGTGTTTAGGAGTGCGGTCAAACAGTGTTTATAAAAATTTTTGATTTTTTTTATTAATTGATTTTTTTGTATTTTTAAATCATTTTAATATGCCGATGTAAAAAATAAATTTAAAAAACAACATTATTTTAATGCATTTGCAATCAAAAAACTATTTGAAATACAACATTTATCGTACTCTCAAACATATCATAAATAATGAAAGGCGAAACTAAAAAAAAATAGAAAAAAAAAACTTGAGTGAACCTGAATTAATTTTTAAAAAAACAAACTGAAATCAAATTAGGCTAATCTTCAAAACCCGTGATTTGAGTCATGAGACCATGTTATCCCATAGAAGACAAGCCCGAAAAAATCATGAAGTAAAATTCTTAATCATCCAAAATTAAAAACAAAACAAATAGCAATCAAAAGAATAAAGACCAAATTTAATATAAAAATTAAATGAAATAAAATAATGAGAGAGCAAATTGAAAAAAAAATATAATAAAATATTGAAGAATAAAATTAAAAAAAAACAGTCAAAAAAATGATGACCAGATATGACAAACAAAACAATAAAAAGAGAGTTATATTGAAAAAAATATATAAATTATTTCAAATAAAAAAATAATAATCAAAAGAACACAAACCAAATCTTAAGGAAAAATAAATTGACGGGTTGCTTGGAAAAAATAGAAGGTGAGGTATGAAAACCGAGAAGGAGATAGAAAACAAAAAAGATTGTTGGTACTAAACCGGAGCTCATTAGCCACACGCACCACCTAGAAATGAAAGGGTCATCAAGATTATTCAAACGTGATTCTAAAAGTCATCATTCAGTTGTCGTACGACACTTCACACAATGTTTGAATGATGTGGGCACCTCCCACATGCTGGCATGTGATACGTATGCTCTAACTATTTTTTAAAATAATATTTTATATTTAGTAAAATAATAAATTGCTTCTTTATAAACTTGACTATAACAAAAATAAAAACCACATGAAAAATACGAAAAAACTCATGAACACTAGCTTAATAGTTTTTATTTTAAAAGTAATTAAGCTATTTTATTGTGCTTAAAAAATAAAAAGACTAAAAAATTCTTCGATTCTAATTTTTAACTTTTAAGGATGATTAAATAATTTTATCATGCTAAAAAATATAAAAAGATCAATTTATCTTAATCAATTTGATAATATTCAACGAATCACACGAAAAAAACTGTATTACGCCGATAACAAGGCCATTGAGTTTATTGAGGAGGGCAAAAACATCTTTATATTATTTTTTTATCTTGGTGCACAGTATTGTACCAATCTCTTTTAAGTTTTTGTTAATGATTCGGTCTTGCCTTGTTTTTCTTTAATATTGGGATTAATGGTTGTTAATTTTTTTAAAATATATATTAAGTTTTTAATCTATCATTATGATAAGATTTTCAAGTTAAACCATTGAAATTGATCACGTACGTATTTGCACATAAAGTTTTTGCATTTATCTGGTTTATAAGGTTTAGGGTTGATTATTTGTGAAAATATTTGAATATCAATAGATAAGTTTAAAAAATCTTATTGAGAGGATAAATAATTTACAAACTTTTTCATGCAAAGTGTCGTGACAATTGCTTTTTTATGCTTAATCTATTATATTTTTTTAATCCATTATTTATCATATTTTATCACTTAACTCGTCGATTTGTATGAAATTTTAATGTTATTTTTTGGTTTGTAAATTATTTTCTAGCACCAAATGATAACCCTTTTTATAACTCATACATCAATTTTTATTTTATTTTATTTATTTTTCATTTCCTTAGAGAATAGATTGTCTCAAAACTTATAATTATTTCATAAATAATCAAATAATCCGTTATTTCTTCTTCAACAAATCAAAACAATCCATCTCATCCCAAATATAAACTCTCAACTACAGTATTGCCTCTTTACCCCACTACGTGAAGCAATCCAAGTTGTCAGTGAAACAAAGAAGCGGCTCAACGCTCTGCTTTTCGACTCAGCTCCTCACTCACGGGACAAGCCAACTTTTTACTAGCTTTCTGTCCCGAGTAAAAAGAAAAGTTTTTTTGGAAGATAGTTGGAAAAGGGACTCAAAATAATACTCTAATATATCGATCTCGCCAAGAAAAAGGCTTGCATGTTGGCAGTTTGCATTCAATGTTGACATCTGCATTTTCTTTAGAGAGAGCTTTGGGAAGTAGAGTTGGGACTTGAGGTGGCATGGGGGTGCTGGATGGAAATTTAATACCTGTTAGTTTTTAAAGTGTTGTTTTTGTTTAAAAATATATTAAAAATAAATTTTTTTTATTTTTTAAAAATTATTTTTAATATCAGTATATTAAAAAAATCTGAAAATACAAAAAAAATATTAATTTAAAATAAAATTAAATAAAATTAAATTCTTTGAAAAAGCACTTTAAATATGTAAAAATAAAAAAAATAAAAAAAGAATGTTAGGAGATATTGGTAATGATGCTCCATGTAACATGTAATTTGTCGACTTTCTGGAAAATATTATGTCCATTTTCCAACAATATTGGACCCATTATTTGTTGATTCATGACATGACCAGAGACATTCCACATCATGTCTTTTATTGAACATAATGGAGGGTGATTATGTTATAAAAACTAAGGTCATAAATCATGCCAAGATGTTCAACACACCGAGTACATCACACTAAGAAATAAATAATTACAGTTCGAAGTACAATAAGAGGTCGCAAGACTACTGCCTACCATTCCGAGTACTCATAACCAATGAATTAAGATTAGTTTGATTTTTGTTTTTAAAAAGTGATTTTTGAGAAACTATTTTTTAAATTTTTTTATATTTATTTGCTATTAAAAAAGTTGGTCAATGGAAAATACTTTCCGTTCGATGGAAAATTTGACTTGGTTTTCAGGAAAGTGTTTTCCTAAAAAATTTAGGCGGAAAACACTTTCCGAAAGTTGTGAAAAATTTAGAAATATCATATTATTTGCTGATTATATCAAATTTGGTCCTCAAACTTTTGATTGCTATATATATTTTGTTTTGAATATTTATTTTTTAATTTCATCTCTTAAAATTTAATTTTTATATTAACTTTGGTCCTCATTTTTATAATTGTTATTTGCTTTTTCCTTATCATTTTTTTATTAAAATTTTTTATCTATCAAATTTGATCCTTATTTTTTTGATTGTTACTTATTTTATTTGAAATAATTTATGAAATGTTAATTATTATTATTTTAATTTTTTCATCTTTTATTTTTTTTATTTTTTAGATTTGATGTCTAT
>Ga0307518_10003100_pt1 | contig 12021 bp, 7 predicted proteins | sample 25_EM_MG_FD_203889 | JGI IMG/M metagenome (GOLD analysis project Ga0307518, IMG submission 203889) | Populus trichocarpa ectomycorrhiza microbial communities from riparian zone in the Pacific Northwest, United States - 25_EM | ecosystem: Host-associated > Plants > Roots > Unclassified | place... | reverse complement strand
TGCAAAGAATCAATTCCAATTTTTTTCAATTTTTTCACCTATTTGTTATGATGGGAATAATTTTATTTTCCTCTTCTGCTGATACACCCTGTTCTTTAAAGAAGAAGAAGAAGAAGAAGAAGAAGAAATGGCGTAGGAGAAGCTGCGATGCAACCTCATGCACGAGAACTTCTTGTCTTACAAACATCATAGGCTCTGAAACCTCAATCTGTAAAACTCTTCCGGTGCTTCGATTGTTGTCAGCTCAAAACAGTAGTTCTCCTTCTTCTTCTTCTTCTTAACGCTACTGACAAATCTAAAATAGGAAAGAAGGAAACAGCACCCTACACGAATCTCCTTTGAGGAAGCAGGCTGTTACTGAACTCATCTTTTTTAGCCATGAAAATTTGGTCTCGTATACAGGCCATCATTTTTTAAATATCTTGTAAACTGGGGAAGGGGCTTGACATCACAGTTTATTTTTGCATTTAAAACTGTGATTAAATGAGTTTTATAAATACATTTAACTTAAAAATTATTAAATTAATACTTTTTTTTAATGTTTTCTTATAATTTTAATGTGATTATATCAAATAAATATATATTATTTTAAATATTTTCAATTAAAAAATATTTTTAAAAACATTATATTTATTATTTAACAAGCTTCTCATACAACTTCCATTTAGCACAATAGATCAACCTAATAGAGGTTTAATAAGTCAATCTAATAACCTGCATTTTATTTTTAAATTGATATCATTTCAGTTTTTTTAAATCATGACTCGCTAATCTTAAAACTTATTTGCTTTCCCGTTTTAGAATTTTTAAAGTTTTTTTTTATTTTAAATTAATATATTTTTTAATATTTTCATATCATTTTAATATATTAATGTTAAAAATAATTTTAAAAAAATAAAAAACAATACATTATTTTGACAAAAAAACACTTTGAAAAATAACAACTACCACACTCCCGAACACCATCTTAATCAACCCACGAAACCCGCAACACAACCACAACCCAGGCTTGAACCAAGTAAATCCCTAGTTATTAGCTCTTATAACTATCAATGAAAATCACCACAAAAATATCAGATGGAATTGTGACAACGTACATGACCACAGGTGGTCGTTTTAACTGAAATAAAGGATTGTATTACCAGAATCTAAACAAAGGGATTTTATTCATCCACTTGGGAAACTCTGAAAAAGGCAAATCTTTTATCTTGGAAATATTCATCATGGCTGAACTAAGTAAACGCCGTTAACAAACCAGCTGACGGACCACCAATGGATAGACAGTGAGGTGTGGTTCAATCAGTGAAAGGAGAAAAACCCAAAACATAGATAAACCCTATTTCATTGCATGCCCAAAGTCTTAACAGGTATAACATACTCAATAGTTTACTTCCCCTACAAAACTGGGTCAATGTCTAACTGTTTTGAAACAGAAAATTCTCTCCTACTCAGGCAGATTTCAACTTGGATGATGATGAGGCCAGGTGAGAGAGGATTCTGTGTCCAACAAACATCAGGAAAGCTCCCAAGAAACCAAGTGCTTTCAGTGTTGTGAATAGATCCAACTGCTCAAATTAAAAAAAGAAAAAAAGAAGGGTAAATTCCTCTTAACACCACAAATACCCTAGCAATCCAAATTTTCTCATTGAATAGAAGCAAAATAAAAGAGCATGATTTCACTAATATCCTAGCAAACAATCGAAAGCTGCATATCAAACATGGGTGAATACAAGCCCTGGAAATCTTGCAGGAATCACAAATTTATCAAATAGAGGTGAACGAAAAGAACGAAGTGGGAAACTGACCTTCAGCCAGAAAAGCACGTAGAGCAACAAAACTGCTGCTATGCCAAGATGGAAGAGGGCAGCGAACATGGCGGGAACAGATGAGGAAGGGAAGTTCTTCAAGTTCACCCCTAAACGCAATAGCTGTCAAAAGGAAAAGGCATGTTAACATATGCCACTCATTCCCATTCCCTATGTTGTCCCCATTTATAGAGAAGAGATGATGACACGAGAAATCTAGGCAGAAAGAATGACATAGAGCACTTGAAATCCTGACTATGTCAATTAATGCAATGTGCAATACCACTTCCTGTCCTAATAAATAGAAAGGGGTAGTCTAAACTCCTGAGGTCACTTGGCAAGTTCCACCAATAAGATTTTACCCCAACAAGTTCAGCTAAACAATTTCAACCAGAAACTTCAATCAAACACATGTACGCTAGCAGTGTCTACATTAACACAGATCAAAAGATCTTTCCAACATTAGCATTCAAATCCATAGACAAACCTTGATAATACTAGAAGTACTATATGGGGCATCCAAAGGCGAGACAATTTAGAAAGAGCCAATGAATTATAATGCTAACTAGGAAGGTTCAATTTCAATCAATTCCAGACATCATTGACCTCAAAAGAGAGAAATAATGTTAATGCTCAAGTTTTCAGAATTTCTGACAGATATATAATATAATACTCACCCCAAGTAAGAATCCAAGAAATGGCAAAAGCGTAAGACCCAAGAAAGTAAGAGAAAGCTCCTTAGGTGGAAGCTTTTCAGGAACCCTGAAGATGTGAGCTATCTCTGCTTTAGGACCATATATCAAGTTTGGATCAAGAGGCTGTGCTGGAGGCTGTGGTGCCTTCTCAGGTGCTTCGGGTAGATCCAGGTCAATGTGACCAACAGCCTTTAAGAAAGAGTTCTCCTGAAAAAGACAAGCAAAACAAATTGTATCATGCTCATGTTGTATAACCCATACAAAAATTAAAACCTTTGAAAGCAAAATCAAACCTACCATAACAGCATCACCCACAGTGAGTTGAACATTATATCTCCCTGATAAATAGAAAAATTTCTCAACTAGTCCAAGGAAATCCTGCAAGACATTGCCAAATATGAGGAAAATAACAAAAGTTCAGAAGAAACAGAATATGGGTGGTTGAATGATAATGTTCTAGTGAGTCTGTTTCCAAGCAATCAGCAGTGATGCACAGCAGGAGCATTTGAAAAGGTAGTAACAAATATTGCCATGTGCATAAACATTATAATGTCCAGCAAGAGAGGCTTAAACTGACTGCCACTCAAACTACTTCAGCTGGAGGTTTATTCATTTGACATAACATAAAGAGCCATTTTCATGGTGCACCTTAAAACAATACATGATAGTTAAGCAAATATTGAACAGTAATTTCATTGAAAAAATATTCAGTTTTATTTCTAGTAGATATTCAATAGCGTGCAATGTCTCTGGACGAGTATTCAAGTCCTGATTCATAAATCTTACTTTATTCAGTCTATAATTACCATGTGATAACAAAATTAACTTCATTTCAGGTAAGAGGAAAATTGGTCCGCAATGCACAAATTTAAGATGGAAAATGAATTGCTAAGAACCAAGTTAATTGATTGTTGACAATAGTCAACCCAGCCAAATTTGAATTCAATGATAAATCCAAAAGTCAACATTTGGGCATATTTGATAGATTTTGTTCTTAACTATAAAGTCGCAAAAAACCCATCCATGAGTGAGGAACAAGGGGGAGCAAAACATTGCAGAAGGAACTTACCAGAATAATCTCAAACTCTTTTCCAGAGCTCCCCATCAAAAAGATATGCTCGACCTTAGTCTCATGCGTCAATTTTAGAATTGCCTGGTAGCCAAAAAACTCTGAATAACTGAATCACAGATATAACAATTCTAGAGGAAGACAGGCAGAATTACAAACCTGATGTGGCTTAAATGCATGGCCAAGAGGAGTAGACAACTGGAAAGAGAGGCGCAGCTTCTGAAGGTGGTTTGCAGATAATGATACAGTATTATCTCCAGCTAAATCTATCCTGCATGGATCCATGACTAGAATCATACTCAAACTAAAGTCATAAAGTTCAAACTCGGTAAAGCAGAGCTGAGTATTGTAAATAAAAATTTAAACACATCCCAAAAATGGTCACAATGACAAGCATCCAACATGGCATCAGTTAATAAACACCCAGTTTTGGAACTGGGAAATGTTAAAAACATACTTCTTCTTGGTTTCTATGCTCCCAAGATCACTATCAAGCACTGCAATTTCTGCAGTGTCAACTTCGATAACTCCAGTCACAAATATTGGAATCCGAGTTTGGCCTCCAGTGGCATATAAGTTTTTGTGGTCTGAATCATGAAGCACCGTCTGCAAGAATTTGGGCTTGTCATATATGGATGTAAAGAAAGATGAAAGGCAGCATTTATGCATCAAAGAAAACAAGGATACCTCAAAAACAAAAGTGTATTTTCCAACATCAACACTCTTTGGCAAAGCATCCAAGGTATAGACAGCGTTTTCAGGGTCAAACTTGAGTTCCTATATCACACAATTAATATTGGTCATCCAGAAAATCACCAAATTGACTGGGCAGGCTACAATACCCAAAAGGTAGACAAAAGAATCGAAATGCACTCAACAAGGTAAAAAAATGCAGAAAAAGGTTTTACCTGACTCTCAGTTAACAAAGTATCCTTTGAACCAGATCTGAAAACTCGTAGAAGATTCACTGTCAACGGAGGTGCATTTGAACCAAGCACAGTATTCACCTTAACCTGGTTAGATTTACATGGAAAGTCAATTTAAATAAAATTGCGTAAAAGGAAAAGGTTCAAGGTGTGCAGAAACTTCGCAATCATGCAAATCCCAGGAAATGTATAGGATGAGAATAATATCATTAACAATTTTAGCTTATTCCCAAAATAGCCAGAATACAGTAAGAAACAAGATGAAGGAAGTAATATGTGATCAAGCAAATATGAGATAACCAAAAAAGTTTAACAACTTGCATGCACACGAGCGCACATATAGACACAAACACAAAAAAAAAATACTTATCATGCACACAGCAACACACCTTAAGTGCATCCTTCTTAGTCAATGAAAGCACTGTAGCCGGAAGCGATAGAATCAGTGGAATGGAAACCCTGGACCAGAAACCAAAACTGTAATAATTAGAAGAAAAAAAACAATAAGGAAGTTACTTGCAAACTTCTTCAGTAAATTCAGCACTTAATATTAAACCATTTAGCCTCATCAGTTATCCTACTTGTTGCTTTTCTCAACCAAAAGAGAACAAGGAAAACATATAAAACTGAGGAACAGTAGCACCCAAACACAGCAAAATAACCACAATGTTCAAGTATATAAAAGTGCCTTAAATTTTTTCTTTAAGGACAAACTTCTGCTCCTAGCTGCAAAAGACAGCCAGCAGCTAATGAAACAAACTTTAAAAGTTTTTCATGAAAACAGCACATTTTCTTCGAGCACCAAACTGATGCTCTCATTTTGAAAAATACACTAATGAAAAAGGATTATTCCATAAAATCTTCTTTTTTCTGGAGCTGCTGTCACTGGAAATTTGTTTTCTTTTAAAAGACCAATCACATATTACAGAGTTCTTTATATCAGGAAAACAACTATCAAAATGAGTTTTACATAACATAAATATAAAATGAAAAAAGATAATCATAGTGAACTAAGTAAAGAACACACTCACGTATTGCTCTCTAGGAAAGCCAGGGAATCTACTTGGTTGAACAAGTCTTTGGCATCACCTGGAATTCCAATGGCGAGGAAAAATTTTGCCAAACCCAATATTTTGCCACTTGGAAGCTGAAAATCAAAAAAGAATAAAGCAAGCAAAGAAAAGAGCATTAAACTCTTTTTGTGATAGAGAATTACTGGTACAAAGACCAGCAACACCAACAAACCTAACTCACATTCAAGCTTCCTGAAGTCACAGCTGCAAATGCTGTCAGTCCTCTAACAACAGAGGATGTAGTTGAGAGAGCACCTTGATGTTCATGTGCACCAACCAGCTTCTCATCAAAGTAAAAGGCCCCATCATCTACAATAAAGAGTTGCAGCTAACCAAGTAAGTTCTGGAATAGCATTAAATAGCAGCTGGCAGCTAGGTGAATGGAGCATGGCCTACATGTAAAGCTGGTGAAGTTTTCATGTTTGAAAGGATTTAATTTTTGCCAAATTAACTCTAAGACATGATAGATTACCAAACTGTTTCTTGACAACTTCATACCAGTAGAATTAAAAGTTCTGGCATAAGCAAGATAAACACAATTGCCACCATACTAAGAAATTGTTTCGGTGCATAAGCACCAAAAAATTATAATGTACCAGAGAGAGAGAGAGAGATGCATACCATACTTCTCAATGCTGTCAAACAGCTTCAATATATCATTTTTAGTTGTTCTGATCTGCCCATGGTAAGCAAATGTAAGAAACAACATATTACAATGAACACCACAAGACAGCAGCAACAAGTATATTGGAAGATACCATATATTATACAATAGAAACAAAAACCCCCTCATCATAACCAGAAAATTGTTAATATAAGTTTATACAGTTAGATAAGCCAACAAGGGAAAAGTAGATTCCATAGCATAAAAGAAAGTTCTATGCAATGGGAAATTGTAGCTATGTTTCTAAAAGGAAATGCTATATCAAAATCTGGATAGGCTAAGCTATGGGTGCATTTTCAAAATGCAGGATCTATTGCAGACATAAATCTGCTACATAACCTGAAGCACTAGCAATAAACAAACTAATATAGACCACGCACAAACTTGAAAAATAAAATAAATAGGAAAAATACGGCTCAGAAAAAGAATGTAGACTAAAAATCACCAATAAGCATATGCTTTAAGAAAAAAACAATCATATAACCTATTTCACCTACAATCACTAATTATGGAGTAACATAAAATCACCAGATACCAACATGTTTGATGCTGATAATGAAATAAACAGGAAGTGTCCTTATTCTAAATATAAGAGAAACATTGGTGATAATTTCTGGATCAAGAAAAAACTAAAAGTTCTATTGGGGCAAAGTCAGCAAAACTTCCAAATTACCAGAGATTGATCTATCTTGGAAGATGATAATGAGACAATACCAGCAAGTGCTTCAAGTGCTAGACCTGAAAAGAAACATGATCAAGCAAATGGATATAAGCCAGTGTAGGTGGAAGAATTAGCATGGCTTAGAGTGCTAATTTCAGCAATACAGCACAATTTACGCATTTAATGTAAAATATGATACACTCTCCATTCAATTATTTCCTTCCCATTTTCAGGATGTTCCGAACTCCTTGCCCATTACTATTTCTAAGCACATATCCTTAGTTATGTCCACAAATTTATGCTTAGATAATTATAAAAATAAAACTGGAGCAAGTATTTATGTGGTTTCCAAGTGTTAATGTGATAATTGCATATCCCCTTGCAAGAAAAGCATAGAATATATATGACAAGGCGCGGGCGCTAGAAAAGTCATTGTGGTGTCAAAACACTTATAGAACATACCAGCAGCAAGGGTACTAGACTCGGGATTATTAGAATTATAGCGCCATCTTCCATCACTCTGGCTCAGAGCCTGCCAATAATTAGCAAGTCAACCATTACACGTTCCGAAAATTGTATTTGAAGTAGGAAAAGAAAATTCAAACCAAAAGCCAACCAAAACATTGTGAAATAAACTTCTAAGCAGACCGGTGCTGGACCTACACACCCACCAACTCTGACCACATCAGCAACTAGTCCCAAAAGGGCCCTGCTCAATGTGGGAGAGTTCCTGGCAAGGGTGGTCCACTAATGAGTTATTTTTTTCACACTCATACAACAGTCCACTGTCAAGTTCAAATCTTCACTCTAACAATAACTCCAAGCAATAATAAACCTTGATGGACTGAAAAACTCCTTCAGCATCAGCAAGATAAAGATCATCTTTGGTAGTTTGACCCTGCATTGAGAAAAATATCAGCTTCAAGGTTTAGTAAAAAACTGGCAAGGCTTATGCTACATGACAACAGCTTGAAAATCGTATTCTCTATCAGGAAGTTGAGTAAATAAATACCTAGCAATTAACACTGCTGAAATTTCATGATTTCAGACAAAATCTGCTTACAAAAGTTTCAACCTAAAACTTATCACTAATTACCTCTCCCTTGCATTGTAGAAAGAAAAGAATAATTCCCAAATTAGCAAATGCATAAAAAATGAGAATCAAGCTCGAAACCCATAACATCTAAAGGTGTTTATATATATTAATTACCTTGATAAGAGCTAAACCTCCCACAGAATAGTAGAAATCAAGCAAAGCACTTGCACCACTGACAGCAGCTTGTAGCCTTGAAGCAACACCCTTTAAGAGAGAAATTATCACACATTGTTAGCAAGTTTTCACATAAAGTTAATACCTTTGAAATAAAAAAAACAGCACAGAACAAAACGATACCTCAAAAACATCCTCTTTGATGTCACACTTTAATATTCCGTTGACTTTTAAGGCGTAGAATAAATCCTTCAAAGTAGAAGAAGACGACCCAAGGATTTCCGATACAGACTGGCAAGCAGCTGTGCTGATATCAGACCTTTTATCAATTCCAAGAACCTCAAACGTTCTAAGTTCCTCGTATGTTTCTTCTACGCTGGCAGCACACACAACATCTAGTCAGATCACTCTTTCTTGCTTAGGCCGACACGAAATGTAAACGAACACAGGCAAGTGCAAACACCAACAAGGATTACCACAAGAGACAACTTTTACCATTCTCTCATCATCCAAACAGGCGTAACAACCAATTTCAGTTCTATAGACTAACCAGATCTCATATAGCAAATGAACAAAGGAAAGCTTAAATTTAGTAATTAGTAAAATTTTGATATCTCATGAAAATCAAATCCTGTTCCTCTAATTAATGAACAAAATAAGAAATTGAGAGGATTAAAGGGGTTTTTGAAAACCTGGGAAAAGATCCACCGAGAGGATTGAAGAGCTCTAAAGCAGCAGATCGGTGTAAATCGGAGATCGGTTGAAAGATATAAGAAGCGAGGGCGGATGAGTAGATCAATGCCGCAGCGATCAGAACCAGAAATCCTCCAAGATTTCTTGCCATTTTTGTGCAATAAAAATTAAACGAAAGCTGCTTATAAAAGAAATAAATTGTGTTACAGAGACATTGACACTCGCGTCTGTGTATAAAAATCTTAAGCGGTTTGAGTCTGCGGGTGCGTGGACTGTAAAAGTCACCGCCCTCTCTTCTCTCCTCTCTTCGAGCCTGGACTCTCTCACTCGGGACTAGAGACCTCTGTTTTCACTTGGTTCCGAAAGTGCCCATGAATATCTCATGAATACCCGTTATGTACACAGGGTTGAGTAGATGTGGCGTATCAAGTGTTGCCACCTGCCTGATCTCGTCCAATCAGAGGGCGTTGTGTGGCAAGATGAGTCACCATTGGTGGGTGGCCTTCGGGCGTTTTGGGTATTCAATTAACCTGAATGTAGCCCAGTGCAAAGCCTAGGAGAGAAAAAAAGAGATCGAGATAATTTTTCGGAGAAGGCCCAAAGAAAGAGGCGTGGGACTGCTAGGGCTACTAAGAGTATTTTTGGATTAAAAAGGATTTAGGTAATGTTTTTCTAATGTTTTTTTATAATTTTGATTTGTTGATATTAAAAATAAAAAATAATAATTTTAATATATTTTTTAAGTAAAAAATTTTTAAAAATTATTTTATATTATAATCTCAAACATCATAAAACCAACTCAGTTAATATTTTAAATCATTAATCAATATCACATATTTATCGATCAAATCACGTAACAAGTGAATAATAATTATTAAACCAATTCAATTCAAATCATGTAACCAGTGAATAACTTGGTTGGGTGAGCATTTGATATTGTATTTCTACCAGTATCTATGCAGTGTTTAACGCTGTTGTTAGAAAGTGTTTGTGAAAAATTTTGAAAATATTTTATTTTTATTTTATTTTAAATTAATATATTTTTAATATTTTTAAATCAGATGTGATGATATTAAAAATAATTTTTAAAAAATAAAAAATATTATTTTAATGTGTTTTAGAATGAAAAACACTTTGAAAAACAACTACTATCACACTCCCAAAAACCCTCTTAGATTAGTTTTAAAAGTATTTTTTTAAAAAAATTAAATTAATGTTTTAAAAAAATATTATTTTAATATATTTTTAAATAATAAATATTATTAAAAAACTTGTTACGGTAGAATATCAAAATAAATCTTGAATCAACTTCTCATGGAGGAAGTAAAACAAATTGCCGCTGCTCCCGAAGTAATACACTACAAAACCCACCATGCATTGAAAAGGTGAAGTCTGGGGCATTGACACAAGCTTAGGGGGCCATGGGACATCTAGTCTGTTAAGATAATATTTTTTAATTTTTAAAAATTATTTTTAAATTATTATATTAAAACAATTCAAAAACATAAATTATTTTTTAAAAAAATCATAACATCCAATTTCAACAGCAAGTAATAATTTTTTTTTAAAAAAACATATTTTACTTAAAAATACATTAAAATAATTTTTTTTATTTTTTTAAAATTATTTTTAACATCGACATATTAAAATAATCTAAAATCATAAAAAAATTATTTTTAATAAAAAAATATAATTTTAAAATTCACGGTTCACATGCAGTTTCAACGGCAAATGAAAACACAAACAGCCCATTAATAAGAAAAAAAGCACGTCATTGCCTTGGTGAGAAAGAGAAATATTATGAAAGAGGTTTATAGATAGTGAAAACTTAGAAGACAAAATGGTGTTCATACCACCAGGCTTCCATCCATGCGTGTAACTATAGGAAGGCGAGCATGTCTTTTAGCAGCAAAAGTTGATCAAATCCAGGAAATATTGTTAGCACCTCATGGTTTCACAAAAGATCCATTTAGACGTTTTTCTTTTTTTCTATCTATGAATAGAGGCTACATCCATTTCTGCTACCATAGGGTGGCAAATAACCTACATTCAGCAACCAAAGAAAGATGGAAAGCTAGAGCAACCTTCAGCATCCGCAAAGGAAAGCTCCAACTTCAAACACTTCACGAGGGAAAACTAGATGCTCGCAATAATCTTAGTACTTCAGAGGTGACTGTTGGGTTGGCAACAATCCAAAGCGCTTCTTCAAAAGAAATCTTTGCCTTGAGTATTTGTCATCGGGGGAGAAGCGGGCTGCAATTTGAAAATGGAAAAGCTCAATAAAAAGTGAAATTTGTATAGAATGTACTAACTAAATAGCGATAGGAGAGGGTTATCCAGAAGTGATGATCAAGCTCAATACATGTAAAGTCTTTTTGTCAGTAAAATTCTAGAATAAACCATATAGGCAGGACATAACAGTTCCTCACATTCGTGAGGCAATAAAGAAAAGTCACTGCATGCATCTTTGAACCAATTTATCTAGTCACCACTCAACCGGACGCATCGATCAAATCCAAAATCATTTGATACATGCAAACACAAACCTTTAAAGAAATTTTATCAGGAGTAAAACCAGTTGTGACATTGTAAAAATAATTTGACTTGCAAAAAAATCGTAGATGTGAATTAGGGAAACGATTTCCAAAACAGCACATCTGAAAATATGACATCGAATAACACAAAGCAACAAAGCAATTAGCCCTGAGAGCTTCTTCCAGTTACATAACATTTACATTTTCGTTGGTACTTCTGGCATTATTGAAATGTAGAATTCATAAAACAGAGAGTACTACTGTTTTAAATAAAGAAAATAGAACGAAAGAAAGAAATACCCAAGCCTAGAATATGCAGAAATGAGGAAACAAGGGATGAAAACAAATGACTACCACCACCTAGACAAACATCCATTTGTGAAATTGACACAAATTTATTATAGCATGTTAATGAAATTTATTACCTGGATGAGCAGATTCAGTAGGCAACCCCAATGGTGATTCTTTCTGCACAAAAGCAAAGGCAACTCAACAAAAATACAAGAAACAACAGGAGAAAATAAAGACTGAAACTTCATAGGTCTACACATGATTTTCGCAAAGATCCAACATATGGAAGCCAGCATTGGCAGAAACGCAAGCCGCCACCCTATTACTAACTAGGCAACAAAAGGGGAGAAAAAGGAAGAAATTTTCTCAAAATTTCACCTAACAGTATCACAAGCAGCAT
>Ga0307518_10003099_pt1 | contig 12026 bp, 14 predicted proteins | sample 25_EM_MG_FD_203889 | JGI IMG/M metagenome (GOLD analysis project Ga0307518, IMG submission 203889) | Populus trichocarpa ectomycorrhiza microbial communities from riparian zone in the Pacific Northwest, United States - 25_EM | ecosystem: Host-associated > Plants > Roots > Unclassified | place... | reverse complement strand
GACCGCCTCCGCCTGCTGCGGGTGGCGTGAACTCGATCGGACTGCAGCAGAACCCGGAGAACAAGAACAAGTTCGGCAAGTATGGAAACACGGTAATTGCAGACTCGACGGTGCTGCTGCTGGCTAACACGCATGCAGATGGCCCATTCCGCTGCTGGGGGCCTTGGGTTTGGTGCTGGTATGCTTCTCCTTCGATGTCGAATCGCACTTATATGTTGCCCCAGGGGCTGCGATTGGCGGTGGGCTGGTGCGGGCGATATTCTAGGCATAGGCTATACAGTCTTGGCTATGTCTGTGGTAGTAGATAAAATAAAGTGTCACGTGTTCGCCTTGCGCAGCATTCACCCTTCTTCTTCCTCATCGTCGTCGTCGTCGTCGCCCACCATGCCCCTGCTGGATGTGTTGCAGAACACGCTGGATCGCATCCTGCCACGGCGATTCAAGAGAACGCAAGACCAGGATGTAAGTCTCCTCTTTACGTAATCGTTGGTTGTCTCCATGGACCAGTCTGGTACGCTGGTCCTCCTCCTCTTCGTCCCCCTGCTATGGGTTGTATGGCTTGCGGTCATTTTGCTTTGTCGATTCTTCGTGTCCCTCTGTCTGACTGCTTCATAGATGATCATCTCCAAACCAGCCGTCATCTTCCACACCTCGCAAATATTCTTTAACTTCCTTGCCATGGCCTGCTTCGCCAGCGTGGCCAGTTTCCAGGCCAAGTGGGGCGTCGGTCCATGTCAGTACTCTCCGTCAACTTTGTACCACATTCACACCCTTTGCCACAGCCGGTCTGTCTGGATTTGCGCTCTTTGTGTCCATCTCTGGAATATTCCTCTCCGCGTTCATGATGTTCGTACCCGTTGCATACGAGAAATACGACAAGCTCGCCACGCTGGCCATAGCACTCAAGGAGGTCCGCGTCGGATTCATTCTCACGGGAGTTGGTTCCACATTTAGCTTGCTCATCGCGTTCGTCTTCTCTGCAACCCTTTCCGGCCTATCAATAGCTGACCTGATGGCTATTCAGATTTGTGACAACCATTTCCGCATGGACAGAGGCAGGGTGTAAAAATGCGGAAGATGATCCCCATGCAAAAATCAGCGACGATTTTGTCGCAGGTCTGCCGAGCTGGTGCAGCACCAAAAAAGCGGGCTGCATCTTCTTTTGGCTTGCGTTTGGTGGGTGTCCGTTATGACTTCTACTTGTCCTTTATCAAACTGGTCGTAGGCTTCTGGCTCGCATCCCTCATCCTCCTGATCATTGACTGGAGATCTGGCAATCTAACTCAGCGCCCACGAGACCCACCTTTCACCCGACCCGACGTAGAGGAGGTCGAAGAGACTGAGGAGGAAGAGGAAGAACGCAGAGCATACCGCCCAGTCGGATCAACTGCACCTCCACCGGTCACAATCACGTCCTCCTCCATCCCACCTGTTGCTACGCGTCGATCGACATACGACAACACACATTCCCCCTTCGATGACACGAACCGCCTCTCTGCTGTATCCGCAGTCACGACTGCGGCCGCCTCAGCGAGCACCGCCTATCCCAATACTGCTCAACGAAACAGCGGGTACAGTGGTTATGCAACACCTCCAGCAGCAGTAGCATCCCGCCCCTCATTCGATGCATATGGCGCATTCTCTGATCCAGCACCGACTGGGTTCGGTGGGGCGTCCAGCTCATTCGCACCACCGACTATCTCGGAAGCAAATGAGCCCCGAATAAGTCGGACAATGCAATACGCTGACCCGTACGCAGCCGTGCGTGCGTCATTCACGTCTACTAGTAACGGGCCTTCGGGTGCACCGCCCAGTTATACATCATATACCGGTTATTGACGATTGTATATACCTGCTATGTGTCAGGACTTGTGTGTTTGTCGCACTACGCTTTCTACTTGCGGATTATTTGCACGGACGCTTTGACATGACTACTGTTCCAAGCGGGCGTTTCCTAGCCCGCTACGATGATATTTACCTACACCCATACCAACTTGCAAAGTTAGTAGCGTTGATGTATACTAGTAGACCCTACACTATTTATCCGATTTTCCAGATGCTGGTGTGTCCTTGTTGATCCAAGTAGAACCGTGGAAACCGTGTGCAGTTGAATCGATCTCAAACGCGTCCATGGCACATTCATCGCGCGATTCTGGCTCCGGTGGTTTCCTCTTCAACGTGTTCAGCTTCGTGTCCAAGGAGATCGAGTCGTTTGTCGCAAATGCCACGGGTGGCCAGGTGGGTCGTGCTTCCCATCCAAACTCACCAAACCCAAACACCATCCGTAGGCGAATACCGCATCTGGATCCACCAAACCCGTGAGGAAGAGGAGAAAGAGGCTCGAGCGGGGCATCAGGGAGACACATCCAACCGAGGACGATGCACGTCAGAGTCTGAAGAGATGTCGGGGCCGAGAGCGTGCACGAAACAGCAAAAGCGATAGCAGTCGAACCAAATCTCGTTCCAAGTCGACAGATGCCTCGAAAAGATACCATCGCACCAAACCAATACCCCCGACATATGTTGAGGATGCAGATGCAGGTAGGTCAAGTGTACTGTTCGCTTCTCGCCGGGTTGTTGAACTCGACTTCGCAGAGCTTTCTGCCAGCGACCGCTCTCGATCTCCTCCATCCTCGCAGCAACCTACGCTGAAAAAGAAGCCCTCCATAACAATGCCTGGCTCCCTCTTCCCTCGCTCATCCTCTCTCGAACCAGACACTCGCGACAACTGTCTCCTCGCGAGCACGCTAACTGGTCCGAGCGGCATGGCCAACGGAGCCAGCAGCACCAGCCAATCTCATTCCAACGAAACTGACCCATCTTCTCTCGATGCCTTCGTGTCTCCTTGGCGCACTCGTCCTGTATCTTCCGTACACCACGCCATTCAGCGCTTCAATATCACTGCCGGCGAAGAAGCTGACTTCTCCCTCCGACTACCCACCCCACACTCGTCTCCGGCCAAACCAAGTGCGAACCCGCCGTCCGGCGCTGATACGTCCCTCCAACTGGCTTCCGATTTCGTCAAGCCCTCGAGTTCCGCCAAGGGCAAGGAACGCATGCAAGACGATGACTTACTATACATCCTTGGTGACGTTCCCAACGCTGATACTCGAATTCAAGCCAAGGAGCGCGAACTTGTCGCTGCGAGAGAAGAACATCAACGCCAGAGACTAGCTAGTGGAGGCCACAGCGGTGGCACCTCGGACGAGCGCGAACGCGAACGCGACAAGGAGCGCATCCGGATGCTCGAGGAGGAAGTAAAACGACTACGGGAAGAGGTACCCATCTATCTGTGGTCTTGTACATGCTGTTCACTGACTCGCCTTTTCCTCCCTATAGCTCTCCAGAAGTCGGCGTCGATCACCTGGCGCGCCGCCGCCGCCGCCGCCACCGCCGCCTATCCCGCCACCACTTCCCATCCGCATAGACACCTCATCGTCTTCATCCGATCAGAGTACACTGTTTGCAAGCGCCCGTGCCGCCCTTCGCCACACGTCTCCGCCTCAAGAGGCCCCTATCATTGCTGGGACACTCAATCGGTCGAGAATGAAGAGGCAGGGCCAGCCTACTTTCAACGTACCATCGGAAAAAATGGCAGCGTTCCTCAACGAAATCAAGACGGTCCGACTGAGGAAGGTTGGCGAGGGTGGTGGTGGAGCTGGAACTGCCGCGGATGTGCGTCCGGCGGAGCCTTCCAATCTAAGCAAGAGCACGAGCGCACTCAGCTGGGCATCGGGGCCCATCCGGCCAGAGGTCTCGCGTCGACAATCACTAGTGAATCTTGCACGGACGGATTCTACTTCGTCGTCAGCAAGGGAGACCCTCGTGAGAGCAGGTCAGAAACGCAAGGCAGAAGCCATGGGAATCGACGAACTGGTTATGTCACGTACGTCATCTGTCCCATTTTTCTAGCGATGTGCTCACCTGATATGCCATCGACAGATGTGGCTAAACGTCAGTTGACACAGGTTTCGACTGGTGGTTCCTCGTCTTCTGGAAGCAGCAGTTCGCAATCTGCACCGACCTCCAAGTCAGGTCAAGCTTCGTTGGAGAGCAGCAAACGGCCCTGGTCTTCTCAGTCCACCAACGAAACAGACATCACTACGCCATCGCTGTGCTCTGATAACGAACGTGATGGTGACGGTAGCTTGGAGGATCAAGTACCTTCGACGCCTCCTGGCCCTCGATCTACTCACCCCGAGCGGAGGTCGGACATACGTGAACCAGAAGTCATCGGTGTCGATATGGAGTCTGATATTGTTGGTGGCAATACTCGGCCGCAGTTGATCAGGACTGGCTCTCCCCGAATACCAAGGACTTTTGAAAAGCGCCCTCCAATGTCTCCAATCTCTCATCCAACTCCGCGGAAGACAGCCCCCTCGCGCGCCCGCCGTATCTCAACTCCCAAGCCGAAATATGTCCCTCCTGACTCGGACTCGGACAATGGCACCAATAGAGCGGAGACTCCCTTTCTCTCCCTTATCCCTGGACCACGAAGCAACAAGTCCACGTTGTCTGGCAAGGGTCGACCTCCTGGAGCACAGAACGGATCTTCCTCAAGGCGCACATCTAACAATGGCCATCGAAGCCTGGAAGAAGAGCTGTGGAGTGCTGGAGCGCATGTTTCTGGAGACGATCTTATGGAGAACGATTTGTTCGTGGGCACAGGGACAAGGAGTCAGCGGAGGGGATTCCTGGCCCGTGGTGGAGCTGGTGGGTCACCCGTGCTCATGGGAGTGGGTTATGTCTGCGATGCACAGGTGAGTGATGGAGAAGTGCGGAATAAGGAGAGTACCCGCAGAATACACAAGTCTGCTAGTCAGGGGTCGCTGATCCCTCGACTAGGAGGCAAATCATGCTCATAGCCGTGTTATCTTTCGCTACTTTATATTTATCCGTATTTCATTCGTGTACGCGGAATCTGTGTTGAGCCCTGGTGCACTCTTTGTTCTACATGATGTCTAGCATTGAAACGCTTTCCGATAAGAGCAGGCTCTGTGTGGAGCGACTTGTTCGTGCGGGAAATGAACTCGAAAAACCAGATCTGTGGGTGTTGATGCAATACGAATGGGTTCTATCCAATAGAGTATTGAACAGGTGCGACCAGCCAAGGGAGAAGCTCGCAGCGGTGCTCGTCCTGCTCTACGAACAAGCCGGGGAACTGAGAGTTGTGCTTACAACCCGCTCCAAGCTCCTCCGTGCGCACCCGGGAGAGACATCGTTCCCAGGCGGCAAGGTAGACGAGAACGATCCCAGTCTCACACACACCGCGGTAAGCATGACATGCTCCTCTTGCCTGTTATCCCGTACTCGAATGTGCAGGACAGCTGAGAGAAGCCCACGAAGAGGTTGGCCTTGCGCTCGACTGCCCCGATGTCCAGACAGTCTGTGTGCTGCGTCCGTTTCTGTCCCCTTCCCAGCTGCTGGTGACACCCGTTGTTGCACTGCTGACGGATCTGGGTCTGCTGGCGACCCTGCGGCCATGTGCTGGAGAAGTGGACCAGATTTTCAGCCATCCCCTCGAGGCGATCCTGGATCCATCGTTATTGGCAGACAAGGAGCCGCTGGTTCCCCAGGGAAGCGAGCACTGGCCATACCAGCAGGATCTTTACGTGAGTATTATCACTTTGGCGATGGCCGGACTCTCAAGCCTGGCAGCAGGACGCGAGCGATGCGATGGTGGAAGCACTTGACAATTTTGTCTACCGGATGCACCGGTTTCGGTCTTGTGCGTCCCCCATCAAGGGTCTCACTGCCGACATCCTGGTAAGTGCGTCTCTCGTCCAGAGAACAAGGCTGGATGTGTTGTGTTGGGCAGATCCATGTCGCAGAACTCGCGTATGAGAGGGAGACGGCGTACGAGGTGTGTGCACCGGGCCAGGCTGGCGCTGCTGAGGCCCTCGTCCGCCTCCGGATGGCACAGTACAGTACAGTTACCTCATCGTAGAGTAGTTTGACTTTCGGTAGCGAGCCAGGTGTTTTCCGCATTGCCTGCACGTGCCAGACTGAATATCAGGCGTCGCGTCTGTTGATGAGCGACCGTCGAGCAGATACCCTTTGACTCCCAAGTACATATCGCCTGGCGCGCACGGACGAGAGACCCCAGAGATGTACGCGCTCTCCAGCAACGACGAGCCCTTCCGCGCCGTCTCGCTCAGAGACACCCGAGGCATCCCAACCCTGCTCTCGCCCTGGGAGTACCTCGAGGACTACGGTATCGTGCACCCCTCCGGATGTGATACTTGTACATGCTACATGAAGCATGTCGCTGATGCGAGCTACTCCTCGCATCAGCCTGCCTTTCAGATCGCCTTCCAGGACCGGAAGCGCGCCCGCGAGGAAGTGTACACCAAGGGCATCTCAGAGGGCGTCCGTCGTCAGAAGGAGGAGGAGCGCGAGCTCGTCGACGAGATAGAGCGCTATCGCATCGAGCGCAATCAGGCTCGCGAGGAACTCCTCGCTCTGCGCGCCCAGCTCGAGTCCACTCGTGCGGAATGCGACCGTCTGCAGGACAAGCTCAAGCAGTCCCATGCCCCCGTCCCAGACCCCTCGCCGACAGATGTGTCCCCCTCATCTGTCCTTGGCCCCGTCAAGCCGTCTCCACCTGCCGAGACCGTCTCGTCCATCCCCGTTCCCCATCTCACCGACACCCCAGTCGACTCAATCGACCTGACCCCATCGCTCTTGCCACAGCACATCTCTCCTTCGATGGCCACTCCTGCCTCTCCTCAGGCACAACTCCCTGACTGCGTCGCAGCCCGTTCTTTTGCAGCCGTTCTCTCTGCAGGGCAGTCTTCCACGGATGACGATCCCACCTCCCCGCCCTTCTTCGATGAACAGAACATGACGCAAAACTGGCAGTTTGTCGGGGCGACAGCTCCCAGGGCCCCCAAGGCCCCCAAAAGCATCAAACAGATCCAGTCGCTCATTAGAGCTGCCCACCAACCAGGCAACTACCAAGCTCTGACAAAAGTCAAAGCTCTGTGCTCGGAGGCTCACAGGACACCGAGAGAGCAGAAAACCGAGGTCCAGCGATACCTGCTGTCGACCTGGCGTACCCCTGACTGGGAACACCCCACCTCCATGCCCAAGGTCCCCATCCCCATGAACAACCCTCGCCTCGAGGATCCCGTCGAGGTTTGGGTCGCGTATTACGCAGCGAATCCAAGCTCTTGTCCCAAAGGCGTCAGACGCGAGGTTGACGGGCGTCCCAACATCAACGATATGCGAGCCAGTCGGAGAGTCGCTCGACTCCGCCCTCAGGTGCACTCCAACGATGCAGACTCTCGTGATGCCCGCCAAAAGTTCATGACCATCGTCACAGAACTCTTCTCTGACACAGGAGGATACGAAAATATCTTGAGGAGAGGAGCGTTTAGCGTCTCCCCTCATGTCGACTTCGCGCCGTACGTCGGCGCTGCAGAGGGTGTTTCCAAGGAAAGCGTCGCCCGACACTTTGCCGCTTGCGGCGTCACTATTACTGTGGCTGATAACGAGCTAGGTCCATGGGCCCGACAATACATTCACGACGTGTATTGTTGATCTCCTGCTTTTGATTGTGCACTTCCCGTACTATAGTGATCGATTAATGAGAACGTTGAACAGTCATTAGTACCTTGAAGACATCTGGCTATGTTTTCGATGTAATCGCTGTACACTTTCGTTTATCCCATCTTGTGGTGGCAGTGCGGCATTCCGTTTCACTTTTTTACTCCGATGTCCGAACGTTCTGCCCCCCCAAGCGATGCTGATTGCCTTGTCATGTCGCCATTGCACACGTTGATGCAATAGATCTCCTTGTTACTTAACCACCACCATAATACGCGCTTGAGTGGGTTTTCTGGCGTCTCGAAATGAGCCATCTCTATCGAAACCTCCGCATCCATCAGGTATTCGGGGCCAATACAGAAGTGGGGAAAACCATCATCACCACTGCTCTTGTGCGCGCTTCTGCTCTCAGAAACAACTCTGTCTTCTACCTCAAACCAGTGAGCACCGGTCCACTTCGGGACGCTGATGACGAGTATATTACCTTTCCCTACTCGTTCGTGATATCCATGCTCAAGGGTGCAACAGACATATCAAGCGTTTCGCGGGCCCGAAGCGATCTCTCATCGAGGTGCGCTGCCTCTTTCGTTATGAGCACCCAGTCAGCCCCCATCTCGCGGTAAAAATGGCATCCGACGCGTCGGACGAAGAGGTGAGATCCCTGGCTACATTTTAGGAATGATCGCCACTAACAACGTCTTAGTTCCCCGCCCCCTCTGATGCAACTGTCCTAACAGCCGTCGCGGAGTATGTCAGAGCATGCGCACGCAAGTGCCAGGGTGGCCACATGTATATTGAAACAGCTGGGGGTGAGAGACATCATCGGGCGATCGCTATATATCTGCGATGACTGACAGACACCTGGGGCAAGGTGTGCATAGTCCTGCATTATCCGGAACGACACAATTAGACACCTATCGACCATTATTCTTCCCCACCATCCTCATCGGCGATTTTAAACTCGGCGGCATTTCATCTACGATCTCGTCGTATGAGTCGTTACTTCTTCGTGGATATACCGTGGACGCAGTCATTCTCTTCCGCGATAATTACTACCGCAACTACGAATATCTGACGTCCTATTTCGCTGAGCGAAGTCTGCGCGTCATCTCATTGGACCCTCCCCCTCCTCGTCGAGATAACTGCGCCGAGAACATGGCAAGCACCGAGTCCTATTATACGCAGGTCGTACCGGAAGGCCTGAATGGCGAGGTCTTTGAGGCAGTCCAATATTTAGACGACTGCCATGTCCGCCGTATCGAAGAATTGGACTCCATGCCTCGGCGTACACTGAGCTCTATCTGGTGGCCCTTCGTGCAGCACGGACTCTCCAAATCCGAAAAGGACGTCACCGTCATTGACAGTGCATCCGGCGACTTTTATAGTGTTTATAACCGCACTTCTGGATCGCCATCGTCGACGCCCTCATCAGACGGTTCCCTTCTCGCTCCACAATTTGACAGCTCGGCGTCTTGGTGGACTCAGGTTGTGGGTCATGCACAACCTTCTCTCGCGCTCGCGGCCGCTAGGGCCGCTGGGCGGTACGGTCACGTCATATTTCCAGAGGCGATTCATCTGCCAGCTCTAAAGTTAGCAGAGCGCCTTCTTACAAACGGCCCTGGTAAAGGATGGGCTTCGCGTGCCTTTTTCTCTGATAACGGATCCACCGGAACGGAGGTCGCCTTGAAAATGGCCCTGCGGTCATTTTCCGTTAACTCGGAGACCGAGGTGACGTTCGCGGATCGAAAAAACTTAGGAATCATTGGGATGAAAGGATCTTACCACGGGGATACTATAGGAGCCATGGATGCCACTGAAGAGGGCGTTTACACCTGTGAATGGCACCAAGCCAAGGGACTCTGGTTTGAACCGCCTACCGTCTCCATCAAACGTGGAAAGCTGGGTGTTTCCATCCCAACTGCGATGTCCACGGCAACGCCATCTGTTGATTTTCAAGATCTGGCTTCCGTATATGATATTAACAAGCGCTTGGCCACCCCACTGGCTGAAACGTACCGGTTACACGTCAGAAAAGTACTGCAAACCTTCGCTCGTTCCCAGGATCGTAGATTGGCCGCACTCATGCTGGAACCACTCGTAATGGGTGCTGGTGGGATGATTTTCGTAGACCCGCTCTTCCAGCGGATCCTCGTCGACACTGTCCGTGATCGTTCGCTGTTTTCGAGCCCTCTCCCCGTCATCTATGATGAGGTTTTCACTGGACTGTATCGCCTTGGTTTTGAGAGTTCGATTCCCCTCCTTGGGTCGAACCCCGACATCGCAGTCTATGCAAAGATACTCACGGGTGGGACTTTGCCACTTGCAGTTACGCTCGCCTCGGACCACATATTCCAGGCTTTCAATAGCCAGTCAAAAGCTGATGCTCTCTTGCATGGGCACAGTTACACGGCACACGCCGTCGGATGCCACATTGCAAATGAGACACTAGACTTGATCGACGGCTTCGTAAAGCGACGATCATGGAAGACAGCACAAGCCAAGTGGACATCTGAACCAGATACCAAACTTGGGAGTTGGAGTTTCTGGGATCCATCTTTTGTGCAAGCTATATCACAACTCGATATCGTCGACGAGGTTATGACCCTGGGCACTGTTTTCACCATCAAGTTTAATGGTGACAACACAGGTAGGTTTCTTTTATATATACATGTCAGAATTTCTGATGTCTTCACAGGCTACGTCTCTCACTGTGCCCGAAAATTACTTGAGACTATGAAGGCTCCTGAGGGTGGTTTGTTTGGCACTCACTTTAGGACACTGGGAAACGTCGCGTACTTCATGACCAGCCTGAATACACCCCGTGAAAATATTGAAGTTATCGAAAATCGGATATCGATGGCACTTGGTGAACATGGCGGGTGATGATGCATACATAGATTTTGTTCCCTGGAGGTCGTGCATGTCCTTGGCGATATTTTTACAGCACACTCCCCAAGTGGCAACCCTCCGATTTTGTTTAGAGGTCCCACTGCCATGTAACGTGGTATTTGCAATGCGAAAACAAATACTCTCTTTTCCCGCCAATGGAGCGCGGGTCATGCGGAGGCTAATGCGCTCCGAATTCTTCATTACTACATACTAATCTAGATTCACACGTGTTGTACAGCTTGGCCTCCCCGCACATTCACTTCAAATCAAGATCTCGGGAGGGCTCCACATTTAGGCAGTCAGGAACGATCATTTAAGGGATGGGACAAGTCGAGCTAGGGAACTATGCTATGAGATCACCATTATACAACAGGCTAAGGTAACAGAGCTCTAGAACACTGCGAGGCCGAACAGAATATTATAATTATCAAATCGGAGGATAAATGTCGTCCTGGGATCTGATGGTCCTATTAACCACTATGCCAAGTAATGGTTTAAGGTACTCACTGCCAATATCACTGAGCATAGTGCTTCCTGACGTGAGTGTTGAGGGTGTGTTTCCGACTGAAATGTTCGCCACAAACGGGGCAGGTGTGCCTCGTTTGCAAGTGCATCTCTGTGACGTGGCGGGAAATGCTCTCCTTGTTCATGAGCACACCACATCCCACCCATTGACAATAAAACTGGGTTCGGTCGTTACCCGTGATTCCGTGGTAATCCCTCAAGTGGGTCGAGAACATATGTCTGAAAACTGGCAGGTTACAGCATGCGTTACCGACGACCCAGGCGCATGTGTGAGGTTCCTGCGTTGCGTTATAAACCAGCTGTTGAGCGTCCTGACGAAGTGTGAGCTAAAGGTTTCTTATATACCAATGGAAATCACCTGGTCAGTCCAGGAATAGTTGTATCCGTTGGTCATCGTAGAACAAGTGGATGGAGAAGTATGGGGCTTGGATGCTCCTCCTCCCTGCTGGACGCGAGTATTTATCTATTCTACGGCGCTGAACAGGACTCCTGGTCTACCTGCAAGGCGGACATAAGGATGGGGATGGGGGTGTCGGATCTTACCATTGAATCTCGGTCAGGGAAAAGGAGTACGGAGAGACCTTGGAACAGAAAGACACAGAACCAGGATAGGCAGGAGGAAACCGATGCCGTTTGACCGATCGTATCTGCCGCGGAGGACGTCTGTATTCCAAAAAGGTTGCGGCAACATGGAACACACGTTACGTTCACTCGGAAACGCCAGTTGACCAACCAGTGGAGGAGGGCATGCCGCTAGGCATGAATGGCATCTCAGATGAACCAGGCTATACCAGATCAAGAACGTGCAGGGGCGCAGTTCTGGCATGGATTGACGCTGGAGTGGATTTTTTTCCTCTGAGGAGGGGGTGTGGCACGCAACTCCTGGAATCGCAAATCTTAGAAGTAAAAGGACCCCCCTTACCAGGTATCACGTATCTATGATTGAGCGATGAGTGGAGGTTTCCATGGATCTTGAAGCATAAGAAATTCTTCCTTGAGTGAAAGTGCTGGTGTGGCGCCTAATAGTAGGATCTCCGCAATGCGATGGAGGGGGCGTGGCACAA
>Ga0307518_10003098_pt1 | contig 12027 bp, 11 predicted proteins | sample 25_EM_MG_FD_203889 | JGI IMG/M metagenome (GOLD analysis project Ga0307518, IMG submission 203889) | Populus trichocarpa ectomycorrhiza microbial communities from riparian zone in the Pacific Northwest, United States - 25_EM | ecosystem: Host-associated > Plants > Roots > Unclassified | place... | reverse complement strand
AACTTAGCAAGACATGAAAGGAATCGAAGTGAAAAAGAATAAAAAAACCTCTTCCAAAGTTTGACATTGCGTGAACACAATAAACATTTGCCACCATTACCATGGTAGAAAAAAGAAAGACAAGGATTCCACTCTTGAATGGTTCTGCGAGCCTACTAAATTAGAAACAATAATTAACTACTAATTATTCCTTGAGGGTTTCCCAGATCCAAATGCAGCAAAAATAAGCACCAGACAAAAATGGCCGCATTAAAATGTTCATGAAGACACTGGGATTATCAGCGACCACGTGGCCTAGATGATGACCAAGTTGACTTTGAGCCTCCACCCCACCTATCACTGGGGGGGTTGCGATCATCAGGCCTGCTGCCACCACTGCCCCACCGGTCTGTATCTGAAGGGGGCTGCCTGGCACTGCCACTGCTCCACTTATCAGAATCTGGAGGGGCTGGCCTACCACTTCCACCTCCCCACCTATCAGTTTCTGGAGGAGCCTGCGCCGAGCCTTCAGTTCCCCCTCGCCGGAATCTGGGCACATACTTTCCAGCGGCTGGTGCAGCAGCCGCTCCAGGCTCTGGACCAGCAGGAAGCTCAGAAGACCTAGAAGGCCCGTCAACCAAGAGAGCTTCCCTCCTTATCCGTTCCTTTTCTTCTAGTTCGCGTTCTCTCTGTCTCTGCTTCTCAGCTATCTTATCCAACTTTGCCTTGTGTTCAGCTTCTTCTTTCCTGCGTCTCTCATCCTCTGCGTTTTAAAACACCAACACAGAGAGCATGAGCTGGTCTTAATCATAGACTTATATATATTGGCATATAGGAGACAGTGTAAATACATAGTTGAACGAGGAAGGCAAGCAGCAACACTAGGGGGGAAAGAGTAGAGAAATGATGAAATGGAAACTCATTGAACATAAAATATGGATCAGGTATATAGTGGAGAAAATTTGTCCATCAAGCATATCAGGTATCTACCTTCATGCTTGCGAGCCTCTTCCTCTTCACGCAGCCTTTTCAGTCTCTCCTCTTCAGACCTCACAAAGAATATTTTCTTCCTCAAAGCTTCTCTCTCTTGTTTCCGAGCTTGAACAATCTGGTTGATCCTTTCTTCCCTCTCAGCTCTCCTTTGGTTGAACTCTGACTCTCGGCGGCTCTTCACTCTTTCCTCAAAAATGATCTGCAAGAGAACAAAAATTGAATTCCTTTAAATGTCGAAAACAAACCAAGAATCATAGCACAGAATATCCAGGCTGGAGGAGTTATCCTCATATTTCCTCAGATAAAGAAGCTTCCCATGACACATGGTATCACAGAGATATTAGATACTGACCTTGTTCTCCAACATCCGAGACAGCCTATTCTTCTCCCTGAGGTCCCCATCATGGCGCTGTCTGCTCAATTCAATTTCTTGCTGCAATGCAGATACCAATTAGAAAGGTAGCAACCTAACAAATTGCCCCAGCAAACTATATTGAATGAAAATAACATCACAATAACAAACATTTTTTTAGGCAAGTTGCAATTTAAGATGTGAAAGACAAGGGCAGAGAATTAAATTTTTATATAGAAAGACCTAGAAGGAAAACAGCCTTTCATGGACACATGACCAAAACTTAAGCAGATACCTGCTGCTCGTGTTCATGAAGTGCTTTCTCTTCCACCAATCGTTGTTGAAAAGCAGCTTCAATCAGTGGGGCTGCCTCTTCTCTTTTTGCTCTTTCCAAATAATCCATGGTTTTAACCAATTTCTGTAATTTCTTCTCCATTTCCTGCCTCTCTCTGAGCTGCTCACTCAAAGCCCTTTCCATTAAAATTTGCTTCGTCACTTTCTCCTGCATGGAGATAAAATTGTCATATTGGGCACAGCCCCCAAAATACTGGAAAGTAAATTTCAAAAGGTATAAACTCACTCCTTCTAAGATCGGCTTCTTTCCTCCTTTCCTTTTACTGCGTTTCTCATGTTCCTCAAGTAAAGCTTGTGCTTCTTCAAGTTCACGCTCCTCAATTTCCCGGAGGATCCTTTGTTTGTTCCTTTGCTCATACTCAGCTGCAAGCCTCTTCTGCTCTGCCTCTTCTGTAATCTTCTGCTGCTTCAGCCTCCTTGACTCCTCCTCTCGTTCCTGAAACCAAAAGATTCATGTAAGAAAATTGAAGACATTGGTGAATGATGAACACGTAAGTTATCTAATGAGGCGGCAGCAGTTTAAATGGCACTACCATTTCCAAAAGTTGACGTTCTTGTTCCTCCTTTCTCTTTTCAATGATGGATTTCCGAGCTAGAAGTCTCTTGTGTTCCTTATCAACAATCTCCCCTAGTCCCGGTAAAATTTCACCCAGTTTTGATGATTTCTTTGTTGGAGGATAAATCATAGCCCTTGCTTTATTTAAGGATTCAGCAAAAACAGTCAAGTGATCTCGCAGCCCATCAGATTCAAGATCCTGTAAAAGTCAACCCAATGAATGCAGTCAAACTCTGTTTTGATGTCTCACCAGTACCACAAGAACCGAGGATAGCTGACAAGACAGACCATTTAGAATGAATCAATGCAAGCCAAGGTGCAAGCACAATATACTATTTCCAGACAGGATGCGATGCAGTGCAACTCCAGTTGGGAAGTAATATCAATAGTTCAGAAATGGAACTCAACAGAGGGACATGCAGATGGGAGAATGAGAGAGAGAGAGAGAGAGAGACAGTAGATGATACACGATTAGAAACACTGCATAGAGAATGAAGCATACCTGAGTGTCAAACAGCACAACATGCTTCATATGGTCCAGTTTCATAGCTATGAAATTATGTTTCACAGCATCAACCGAAATCTTCTCAACAGCAGAGAAATCAAAAAATGGGATCATCTGAGACAAACTCTCAATTTTCATGGTCTGATACACCTGAGACACCTGAAAAATCATGGACAAGCACAAGTGACCAGAGAAAAGGATTAAATAAATTAAACTGAAATAAACTCCAAGAGAAAAAAGTAAAGCAGAAAAAATTGCCTACCTGTTGAAGCAACCTCAGGGTAGCAAGCTTCTCGAGGGCAGGGATATATTGGGAGAGGTGCACTTCAGGCACGGAAGAAGCTGAGGTAAGTTTTCCCCCTAGTTTGGAAATTTTGGATAACAAAGGCTGAACCTTTGCTGTAAGATCTAATGGTAGAAATTCGTGCTCCAAAAGATGGTAAAGATCTTTCACTTCCTGAGTTGCACAGCTCATTACACCTTTGGATACCTGAAAACAATATTCAAACCAGGCAATTCAAATATTTTCACAAGAACAAGACAAAATATGGATACTGTTTCAAAATCCATTTATAATGATTTCCAGTACTGTAGAATTGTGGCACAGGAATTCGAGATAGATTACTCTTGGAAAATAAGGAAACTTTTAGCATTATATCTCCATCATTAAATGATAAAAAAGACAATTCTTAAAAGCATGCACTGCAGTCTCTCTGTTTTTTAGAATGAAGGGATGAATAAAAATAAATAGCAAGAAACTACCAATTCAAACTTACCAGTTCTGAAAGAAGGGATGACCTTGAAAGCTGCAAAAAAATGCATTATCGAAATTAGAAACATTAGAAAAATTAATAAATGATAGATCATGAAAGTAAATGCAAGTGAATAAATTGCATTACCACTTCTCTACTCTCAGGTTTCAGGTCTAGATTGAAACCTATAAGATTAGCCATCCGCATATTCCGCTCTTTCTCATTTTCAAGCTCCATATGAGATGCGCCCTGTGTGTGATCGTAAGGAGCCACCGCTAGAGCAGCCAAAACAACAGATGATGCTATCATCTGCAAGTCTTTCTGGCTTAAGTTTTTATTGAAACTTTTCTGAAGTGTAAAAAGCTTTAACCATGCATAAGCATGGTAAAGATGACTTGATGAAATCCAGAATATCTCTGTTAGCTTGGCATAATAAACCACCATCAAGGATGCCTTGGGAGTTTTTTTAACCATGCACATCAATCCATGGATATCTTCAATGGACCGAAAAGCTTCCTGGGCATGAGAGTTAGGGAAGTGAATGGCAAATGAATACAGATATACATCCTAAAAGATACACTACAGGTACATAACTAAATATGCATACCTGCCAGAGCTCAAGCTCGGTAGCTACTTTTAGCTGCTCAAATCGTGTATCAAGATACAGCTGCAAGCTCTCAGGGGCTGTGAGATCAGGTCGATCCCTTTGGTCTCTATATTTGTTGAGGTTTGCTAAATGGTTCCTGATGATCTCACACAACCGCCTAAATTCAGTTGTCCGTTTGTATTGTTTACAGAATTGGAAAGCTCGGTGGGCTGTCATCTGCATGTAACAACTTAAGTTCAATAAGATAATTCTTTGGATTAATAGTTCTTGCATACAAATGGCCATCAGAATGGACACAACCAATCAACCCCATCATGCACCATCTAATGATGAAAGAAAGTAGAAGCATGGGCACTTAGTTATGATGGACAAACTATAGTAGACATGATATGAGCAGAGGGCATGGAGGAAAGAGGAATCAACATAAGCAGAAAAATCCATATGCTTTTGATCAACAATAGGGTAGAAAAATAAGGGGAAAAAACTCAAAAGTCCAATGAGCAAAAGTTGGTCAGCATCAATATTCAGGTTGTAATCATCTTATTGTGTAATAACTCAAGCCAGTCAACTAAAAAGTAAGCTTTCAAGTCATCAGATGTTCCATACATGCATCATATTGAAATTTTATAGAGATGGATGCTGGCGATATGAAAAGACCAGGCATTGAACCAGGAAGTTTTATGTTTAAAGTAGAAATTACCGCATATAGGGCCTCTAACTTTGAGTTGTTTCGTAATATTTCAAGTACTGTTCTATAGGTCTCCCACAGAAACTTGAACCAAGGAGTAACAAGCTCACGATCAGACCTCTCCTTTCCCTTCTCACCACTGACATAACTAAGCATCAGATCTTCTGGCCTTTTATCTGCTTCCAGATCATCCACATCAAGAGCTTCTTCAAGGGCTTGTGCCTGACTACGAGCTTGTTCAGCTTTCTCAGTGGAAAGATGCATGAAATGCTTGATCACCTCCTCCAAGGAAGTGACGTTCACTTGTTGGCAAACAATACGGTACTGAATCAGACCATCCTTAGCAAACCTGCCCCTCCGCAAGTCAACACAAAGCTCTACATACTTAAACATAATCCTTTCAAGTGGTTTTTGCCAAGCTCGGTATCTCTTTGAGGTGATTAGATCATGTAGAGCTTGCAATGCATCTTGCTTCTGCCCAACATTTATCAACTCTGCAAGCATACATCATTAAAAGTCAAGGAAATTGGGAAGTAAGTATCACATGTACATTAAAATCTCAGAGACAAACATATGACAACAAATTCAAAAACAAAAGGCCTAGGAGTATTTCCCTACTTCCACCATAACCATACTACAAGTCACATCTGGAGCAAAGTCCAGTGAAACAAAGTGGTTCTTCTAAAACCACATTTTGTCGTTCACGTCACTTCTGAGGCCAATTTTAAATCACAACCAGCTAAGATTTTTCGTTAATGTGAAGCATGCTAGCATCGAGTGAATTTGATATCATCATAATTTTGGAACTCAAGCACATGATACATTAAACTCTCAGGTTTAAGCACCGTTTTAAACAGATTAAAGTGATGCATTGGAGAGGGCATTAATAATTAACAAACAAAAACAAAACTCATCACTCACCTTCAGCTCGCTTCAAGGCATTCTCTGGCTTGGCAAAAGTCGACATGTTGCAATCAAAATCTCTCAACCTGCTCAATTAAACGTAAATTATCAAACTTTGGGTCACCGAATATAAAAGGACAAGAAACAAAAACAAAAACACAAAATAGTAAACCAAAAACAAAAAAAAAAAGTCAGAAATATCAAAAATTCTAATCAATCTCACATAAATCCCACAAAATATTCAACTTCCAAATCCTAAAAAACACATATCATGCAAAAAATCACTCAGTCTACACTGATTTATCAAAGATCCACACAATTCTTTTACTATAAGCCAGAATCTAAAAAACCCACTTCCAAAAACACATAAAACAACCTCTAGAAAACCCAACGCGTCAAATCCGATTGAAAGATTAAAACTTCAAGCAAACAAAGCCAGGAGAAAGGATTTCTTTAAGAGAAAACAAAACAAACAAAAAATAAAAAGGAACCCGCTAAACTTACGCAAAAAAACAGCGTAGAGATTGAAATTGAGTGAAGAGATAGTAAGAGAAGGGTGGCCGCTCTTGGTTTTCTCCTGCAAGAGCCAAGGGTTTTGAGTGTCCGTTTTATTAGGAAACCGACACTTCTTATAGTCGGCCCATAAGTGAACTGTCCAGATAAAAGTGTTTTGGGTTTATGGGTTTGGGCCAAGCATTATCAAATATACTAGAAGAACACTGTTCATCACTCCTTTAACTTATATTATCGTGGTTTTATATATTGATATTTCTTTCAAATTGCATTCTTTTCATGTGCACGAAGTGTTAATGAATATTCCGATAATAAATTAAATTTTATTTTGCAAAACAGCATTTTATTTATTGTTAAGAAAATTAAATTAAAAAAAAAAAAGGAATCAGAGTTAACAAAACAAAAACAAAAAATACACCGCTAGAATATTGGCTAGAAAAACTTAAATTTGCTCCATGAAATTTGAGTTTAGCTATTGTTTGGTCCTCTTGTTGTTTTGGCAATGAAGATTTTAGTTCCAAACTTTATTGTTTTATGTTTTGGTCCCTGTGAATCAAAAGACGAGCGTCGCCAAAAATAATAAGGAAAGAAAAGTGATTGGATGTCAGTATTTAGGCCATCAAACATGCTTATTTTTTTTTTAGTTTAACGTGGGTGTCCGGATCAGCTTGTGCGTACCTCGACTAATCCCACGGGCCCTGAAGTTAACGACCATGTAAGTCTCCAGTGGCCATCATATGAGCAACTACAGGGCTCGAACCTGAGACCACAGAAACCTCTTAATCTCAAGTTCTTACCACTGGGCCACCATCTAGATGGTTCAAAAACAAATTACTTATTTTAATATCAATGAATTTGTAATTTTTAGAGGAATTCAATGAAGATAGTGCTGCCATATAATCATGCCATGAAAAGTTGACTAGTATCCTTAAGTTGTTGGGTTTTTTTTTTTTTTTTTTTTGAGGAACCAGGGGTTGGAAATGTGTTTGTTAAGGTTTCAATTTTGTTTTTTTAGATATTTTAAGGTAAAAACAAGTTGTAAAAATGAGTCTTCTGGTCTAGAAATTTAGAGTATGATTTTTCAGTCATTAGAAATGATTGAAAAATGCTATAAAAATAACAAGTCATATGTTATAGCTAATGACAGGTGATCCATTTACAAAAACACTAGAACGGACTTATCCGCTCCTTCAAGAAAAAAAACATTCAGTCATGTTTAGATTGTCAGACCCAATGATGCCTGATTTTTTTTTTCTCAATGTTAATTAATACCCCCAATCTTATTTATTTATCTTTACTTTACATTAATTTTTTTGTTTGAAATTCAATCACTGACCTCCCTTTTGTTTTTTAATTTTTTTAGTCCATTTTCTTTTGAATAATAGTTATTTTTTAATTATCTTTTAAATAATCGATGCTTTGTAGGTATTATTGTAATTTATCTTTAGTTTTTCTCTTTTTATAAATAATATAAATAAATTTTATTTGCATTGTTTAATTATAAAAATGAGATTATTTATTCCTTGTATCAATAAATAACCTCCAAGATAAAAAATAAATATAAAATATAATAAAATTGACAAACATGGTTAAGTATTTGTATATGTATTTATCTTCTACTTTTAATATAAAAAATAGCTTCATGATTTAGTATTTAATTAATATTAACAATTCTTTTTAGATTTATCAATTTATATATTTTATAATTTATTTTACGGAGTGTAAATAATATTTTTTTTGTTTCTCAATTAAAAATTCACGGTGCCCAAAAATATATTCATTACCTTACATCTCTTATTCATTAATATTAGAAATTAACTTGAAAAATTAATCATCCCGTAATGTGAATTACAAGACCGATACATGTATATATATACACACGTACAATCAAAGACACATAAGAGAAAAAGACAAAACAATAAAAAAAATATGTGTTTTATAAATGATAAAAAAAATAAATTATATATCATATGGTATGATAATTTTTGCAATGTATCAAATTGCAACACTTAATTTACAATATTATTATCTAAAAAAATATATCATATTATTAAAATAACTAAAATCATTATGCTAGAATGAAGGTTGGTATTAATATTGACAAGATTGATGGACACCATCAAATAAAGCATTGCACAATTTTTGTTGTTAAAATAAAAATGAGGGGATTAACATGTTGGAGGAAATTAATTATCTTTTTTATATATGATATTGCTAATTACTTAAAAATCAAGTTACAAGGCTTAGGGGTAAGTAAAAAAACCAAAAAATCGATTAAACCGAGAAAACCAGAAAAAAATAACTGAAAAAACCGAATCATGAAAAAACCGACCGGTTCAGTTTTATAAGTTCGAAATCGAAAAAACCGAACCGAACTCAAACCGGAAAAAACCGAACCAACCGGTTTGAACCTGTTTTTGTCCAAAAAAACCAAACCGAAACCGGTAGGTTTGAACCAGTTTTATTTTTAAAAAAAATTCAATTTAATTATTTTTTCTTTATAAAAATCGAATAAAAAATAATCATCCCTGGAAAATGTACTTAAAGATAGATATAATTAAAATCAGTTTAACATTCTTAAATTTATTTTATTCTTGCACTCTTCTCTAAAAAAACAGTGCAGACTGCAGAGACTGCAAGAGATGGTAAGAGAAGGGTGGAAAGTACAGACCACTTTTCTACAATTTGTTTTTTCAAAAAAGAAGGCAGCAATCACATAAAAACTTCTCTGTCATGGAAAGTAAGATCAACCCACAACGGAATACAGTAATCTTCCATTGATTCAACTTCAACACATGAACTATAAGCAAGGATTCAACTTTTGGGACCTAAAACATTTATGTGACTTTTTTTTTTTTTTTTATAACCCGGGGTGTCCGGACCAGCTTGCGCGTACCACGACTATTCCTCGAGTCTACTGAACATCCTGCAAGCCTAGTAAATAGATAAGGTACCACGGGGTGACAGACATGCACATAAAGAGTTGAACTAGAGACGAGAATAAGACAAACCTCACCTTGACGATTGATCTATAACCTCAAGTGCATTTATGTGACTTGATATATATGGTGATGTGCTTGTTGACTTGTAGATATGCATGGAAGTAGTGGGTTAGCGGTAATTAAATTTTCACCAGCCCTAATCATGTTTCCACAAACTCACTTTTTTTGACTTATTAATGACTTGGCTCCTTTTGTCTTTGCGGTTGGAGCTGCTTTTACTCTTGTATGACTTCAAAAATTGTCTGGAAATGGAAAGCTTGAAGCTCCGTCACAAAACAATATCATACACGCGCTAATGCTTGGCATTATAGTAATTTTTATGGTTATAGTTTTTTTATAAAATAATTTTAATTATAGTTTTAAGAAAATAGATTTTGAAAAATATTAACTTACTTAAAAATACTATGAAATGGGTTTTTGCTTATAAAATAAATAAAAAGTAAGTTTTTATAAATAAAAAATATATTATTTTAACTTTTATAAAACAAAATTTAAAATACACAAGGTTTATTAAGTCAAAAGATATTTGACTAATTAAATAGTTTTTTATATATAAAAGTAGTTATTATCATAATTTTAAAAGTGATTATTATCATAATTCTAAAAGTGATTATTATCATAATTTTAAAATTCAATTTTAGAGTTGACTCGGGACAAGGTTCAGGTAACGGGTCGAGAGGATTAATCCAGCTAACCCAAATGTTTTTTAAAAAATAACCAAAACAATCTTATTTTGACTATTTTTTAAAAAAAAATTAATGGTTTTTTATCCATGTTCTATCTCAGGGTGACTTAAGTTTTTTACCCCATCAGATCAAGTCAATCATTCATCAATTAACCCATCAAATCAATCATAGTTTTATAACAAGAGTTATTATAATATTATTAATTTAAACACTTAATAAAAACTAAAAACTAAAGGAAAACAAACACTAATTATTTTTAAAATAAATAAGTTTGATAAAATAATTTTTTTTATTTTATTTCGTCTTATCCATTATAATCAAATAAAATATAAAAATAATCAAATTTTCTTATACATTATTATTAAACACAATTCTATTTTATTTTTTTTCCTTTTTTATATTTATTTTCTCTATCTCTGTTATTTCGGAAAGTAGACACATGCTACGTAACAAATCAGCTCTCGTAGCGTGATGGAAAAGGTGGGGAAAAAGAATTTCGTGAAAGAAGGAACTTCTCAAGCCACGTTTTCCCCTCTCCAATACCCACTATTCAAAATCATCTTTTGAAGTCCAATTCAATTCTCAGGAAGGCCACAATGGCAAGTAATGCCTTGCAAAGAAGCAAAATGACTGAAAAAAACCATAATATTACCAACAATTACCCACCAAACTCTCAACCATAATGTCTTTAGCATCACCATACCTCAACCAGAGATCAGAATCAGAATTCCTAAGCTGTTGGCCAAGACAATGCAGAGAAGAAGCAATGGTTGCACTACTGATCACACCAAGGCCAAGAAGGAAAGGGTTATTAAGCCTGAAAGCCTTCTTTCAAAGAAGGTTGGCGTTTTCTTCTCTAGTGTCTTTGGTAAGAAGAAACCACCCAAGGCTTGCTCTAAGGTCCACAAAAATGGCGATGGTTATCTCCCTTTTGGGGTTGCGCTAAGGCCTGCATCACCTGAGTACTATGCATTAAAGAAACTTTTGGAGATTGCGGAGGAGGAGGAGGAGGAGGAGGAGGAGCCAAAGGTGGAAAAGAGAGAAAATACACCGAGCACGGCAGCAGATAATTATCTGAAAGTGTCATTTCCTTTCTTGAGCTTTTTCAGCCGGTATACTAGCCTGGGCTTCTTCAGAGGTAAACTCAACACCGGAAATGGACGGAACCATAACCTCCTTGGTGGTGTTGGCATGTCTGATACCCTGACCGAAAGAAAGGACAGCAGCAGCAACTTGCTTACGAATTCATCAAGCGTACTGAGTACCCGTCTTCAGAAGTTGAAGATGGCTGGATCCTTTGCAAAGACTGCGATGAGGCAGATTGGAGGAACATCAGAGCAAGTCAGGGAAGAAAGACGAGAAGAATGTGGTGAGGAGCTATGCAAGAAGAGGATTTTAATGGGAGAGAAGTGCAAGCCCCTCAATTTTTCTGGCTCCCTCCACTATGATGAAGACGGCATTTTGTTGCCTGAGGTGCTTCTGTTGTAAGTATTGGGAAAGCAACCTGTTCTTTCCTTAGGTTTTAATTGACTTCTTGGATTCAAATTCAGATGTTCTGTGGTTAAATTACCAGAATGGTTTTAATTGTTATGGACGCACATAAAAACTGTGTTCCGCAGTGTATCGATACACATCCCGCTTGTTTTTGTATTTTATAAGTTTTTATTTGAAAAAAAAGTAATTATTTTTATTTTTTAATGTTTTTAAATCATTTTAATATATTAATATTAAAAATAATTTAATTTTTTTTTAATATTTCTCCAAACAAAAAATATTTTAATTAGTTCTAAATTATCCTAAGATATCATTCATTGCACTTCATTTGTACTTTCTAGTATAATGCCGCTATGGACAAGTAATTCGACTCCTTCAATGTTTGGAATCCGTACTGAGCAAGTTTGTGATATAAAATTGGTTTATTTCCCAAATCACACCCATAGATTCTAGTTAAAAACTGAATGCGTTTGTCTGCGGCGCACCTCACAGAAAGCATGAATTTCATGCTTTCCGAGAGATGCACCGCGTTTAAACAAGCTCTAATTTGAGAGGATCAGCTAATTCAAAGAGGCAACGTGAACTAACTCCAGAAAATGGACTTCAATAATCAAGGAACAAAACAGCATTTGTTTGCCAAAAG
>Ga0307518_10003097_pt1 | contig 12029 bp, 8 predicted proteins | sample 25_EM_MG_FD_203889 | JGI IMG/M metagenome (GOLD analysis project Ga0307518, IMG submission 203889) | Populus trichocarpa ectomycorrhiza microbial communities from riparian zone in the Pacific Northwest, United States - 25_EM | ecosystem: Host-associated > Plants > Roots > Unclassified | place... | reverse complement strand
GGCCACCTGGCCACCTGTCTGTGCATCCCAAAGTCGGATTGTCTTATCCCTTGAACCTGACACAATGTGCCTTCCATCTGGTGAGAATGCAACTGAGTAGACTGAGTATGTGTGCCCTTGGAGGGGGTTGCCCACCTGGCCACCTGTCTGTGCATCCCAAAGTCGGATTGTCCTATCCCAAGAACCTGACACAATGTGCCTTCCATCTAGTGAGAATGCAACTGACCAGACTGAGTCTGTGTGCCCTTGGAGGGGGATGCCCACCTGGCCACCTGTCTGTACATCCCAAAGTTGGATTGTCTCATCCAAAGAACCTGACACAATGTGCCTTCCATCTGGTGAGAATGCAACTGAGCAGACTGAGTCTGTGTGCCCTTGGAGGGGGTTGCCCACCTGGCCACCTGTCTGTGCATCCCAAAGTTGGATTGTCTTATCCCAAGAACCTGACACAATGTGCCTTCCATCTGGTGAGAATGCAACTGAGGAGACTGAGTGTGTGTGCCCTTGGAGGGGGTTGCCCACCTGGCCACCTGTCTGTGCATCCCAAAGTCGGATTGTCTTATCCCTTGAACCTGACACAATGTGCCTTCCATCTGGTGAGAATGCAACTGAGTCAACTGAGTGTGTGTGCCCTTGGAGGGGGTTGCCCACCTGGCCACCTGTCTGTGCATCCCAAAGTCGGATTGTCCTATCCCAAGAACCTGACACAATGTGCCTTCCATCTGGTGAGAATGCAACTGACCAGACTGAGTCTATGTGCCCTTGGAGGGGGATGCCCACCTGGCCACCTATCTGTGCATCCCAAAGTTGGATTGTCTCATCCCTTGAACCTGACACAATGTGCCTTCCATCTGGTGAGAATGCAACTGAGGAGACTGAGTCTGTGTGCCCTTGGAGGGGGATGCCCACCTGGCCACCTGTCTGTGCATCCCAAAGTCGGATTGTCTTATCCCTTGAACCTGACACAATGTGCCTTCCATCTGGTGAGAATGCAACTGAGTAGACTGAGTATGTGTGCCCTTGGAGGGGGATGCCCACCTGGCCACCTGTCTGTGCATCCCAAAGTCGGATTGTGCTATCCCCTGAACCTGACACAATGTGCCTTCCATCTGGTGAGAATGCAACTGACCAGACTGAGTCTGTGTGCCCTTGGAGGGGGTTGGCCACCTGGCCACCTGTCTGTGCATCCCAAAGTCGGATTGTCTTATCCCTTGAACCTGACACAATGTGCCTTCCATCTGGTGAGTATGCAACTGAGTAGACTGAGTCTGTGTGCCCTTGAAGAATCTGTTGATTCCTGGGCCAGTCATCCTGTTGTCCTACAGCAACTTGTGCAATTCCTGCAAACCTTTCAATCAGAGATCTTGCCAATATTGACTTTGATGGTGAAAATGGCAATGCTGATAAGTACAGGTGAGGTGTGCTCTTGTCAATGATCCCGGCAAAGTTCTCCACAAATTTGATCCCATCCTTGATGAACATCAAGAGTTCTTCATACCCCATTCTTCTGTGCTAATTCAATGTTAGTGGGATGACATCCCATGTTGCACATGAATAGACTCACCTGCAACCATCCCTCAGCAGAGATCAGTGCCTTACAGGCCTCCCTAATCAACTTTGATACACCAAGAGCCTCCAACCAAAATAGCATCTGTTCTCCAGTGACCAGCCCCCTCACTAATTCTGCCAGGTCTTGCTCAAATGCCACAGCTTGGAGGTGGGTTGCCCAGAATCGACACGAATACAACAGATGTGGTGGAATGTTGCCTTCGACCCTTTTTTCCAAGTCTGCCACCTCCGAGTTGGAGATGTATGATGTTTCCAGTTTACAGATGTTGAAATGAAGGCCAGCTTGCATGACAGAAAGCGAGGCAACAGCAAGATTACGATGTGCATCACCCTCCTGAATAAAGAACTCTCCGCTTCGTTTTTCGTCTAGCAAAAAGTCATAGAATGACGCGTGTAGGGGGCGGACAGGTGTAGATAGCTCATTGGCACCAGCAAGCAGTGATGCCATGAAGTTGAGGATGAACCCTACAGGATAGTGCTCATCCTCCTGGGGGAACCTGTCACGGATAAAGTCCAATGCACTGATAGGGAGCGGCTCCTTCAGCCACAGGATCTGCTGCATGACCGAACGAAAGTCCCGGCGGTCATCGGACCCTCGGAAAAGATCCTTCAAAAATGTCGTATACATTTCATCGAGAAGAGTCCTTCCGTCGCCAGGAGCATGAGACATGATTTGATGAAAACGGTCCTTCGGGATCACCCCGATTCGGGGGGACATGAAGTCGCATGCCAGACGTGCCCATTCGAATACCCCACCAGATTTCGCAGCGAGCTGTTGGAAATCTTTGTCGGTGAATGTGTCACGGAGACTCTTCAGACGGGTAGAAACATAGAGATGAATGTCGCGCATGGTCAACTCCGTATCAATGGCATCGAGCGACCTGGCATAGATATGCGGACCGGAGTTTAATGCCTCCCCAATGTCCACGAGTGGCCGAGAAGTCAGGAGAATCCGGATGTTTGTTGGAAGTTCCGCGCCATATGTAGCAAGGACCTCAAGTACAGTCGTCCTCGTGCGCTCCGCACCACTCTCATCCAAAGCGTCAATGACCACCACTACATTTCCAGTAGGGGAACCTTTCAATTGGGAAAGGGGTTCGAAAATGAGTTTGTTCCACTGTGCTGTGACGTCTGTCGAGTCCCTCAATGAATGGTTGTTGGTTGTCACCTCAACCAGAAGAGGTCGCAAACGGATGTCGCGATGAGCCAAGTCACGCGCGATGGTCGGGAAGAGCTTCGTATGGAGTTGTTCGTGGTGTCTAACGCGACTGAAACAGAAGCACGATCCGAGCATGCCGAGGTTCTGGGCATGTCGAGCAACTGTGTGTGCTACGGCCGATTTCCCCTTTCCGGCCTGTCCGTAGAGCCAGAATATGCGCGGTGTAGCGGCGTCTGTGTTGTTGATCCAGTCAACAATTTCATTCAAGACCTCGATTCTCGTGCCATCCAGGCACTTCTTTGCCTCATTGAGTCCGACTCCGTCCGCACAGGTCAAGCAGTTCGAGCTAAGATCTGCGTATATCTGTTTGATCCCATATTGGATGTCTGGAATGGGTCGATCTTGAAGCTCTTGCATCAACTTCTCTAACTTCCGGGTATAGTTGACGACCTTGGTCGTTGTCTCAGAGGGAACACTCTTCCCGAGCCACGACCCTATGAAAAAGATGAGTTTCATGAAGACTACAGGAATAAGTGGCGTACAGAAAGTTTTGGTTTCCGAGTACTTCGTGATGAACTGCGCGCATTCCTGTACGACTTGGGCGATATCCACTAGGACGTCTTTCGTCGCATTGATCTTCGATGAAGACCTGTTTTCCAGGATGAGCTCGTATGTTCGTTCGATTGTAGTGACGAGCCCCCCGATAGATGTGTCGATACTCGAATGCGACAGCATCAGCTGTCCAGATTCCCGTTAATCGAGGACATCGGGCGTGATCAATGCATACCTTGGAGGCCCTGTTCAATGCACTCAAGGCAATCTGAGCGTATGGATGGATCTATGCGTGATTATCAGTCAAGCTTGACCGTCTGCCATTGGGATGACAAACTCCAATAATGCCATTGATGACTGTACTGAAAGTGCTAAGGGTTTGGCGATATCCAGTGTCTACGAGACCGAGCGCATTAACAGCAATCTCCGCTGGGCCAGGAATGGGGTCCATATGTGGGTCCTGTGTGTGGCCGAGTAGTGTCGGAACAGGTTGGATATCGCCTGGCACCTGGTGGGATCGATAAGCGCCAGCAATGCATGGCTGTATGTGCACGGACCTCGTGGGTAGCAATAGCACGTCCTTCCCCCGTGGTTTCTCCAGGACCGGTGAAAGTGCAAGGTTTGAGTACGGCAGCGCTCAAGTTTTCAAGGTCGATCGTCATGGACTGTGTGGTTCGCCGCATGTAGACACTTCAGATCCAGCTCGTGGATGCGTAGACAACATCATACCTCTTCGAACACAGCAGATGACCCTTCTTGCCCTACTGAAGTGGCAGAGTTAGCGACAAATGGCTCGGAAGGACGTAATGGTCCCTCAGTCTCTTGCTGTCGCCTGCGCTGGGGCCCAGTCAAGACACTCGGCCCCCCAGAGGCGGAGGGAGTCGGGTAAGGAGAATGCTGGAACGACATCAGAGTCCCCCCTCGTGTGGTGTGGGATTTGCATACCCTGCGTTGGCTGGATTGGCTGTCTGCAGTCTTGCGGTTCTTCTTTGGCATCGCTGGTGAAGTTATACGTTGAGAGGATGGTTTGGTCTTACAATTAGCAGGTCGAGAGGGCAAAGGGAGAGCGAACCGCAGTTAACTCCACCGCCTTGAGGCATCCACGGCCTGGTCGGAAGAGTCCGTTCTGCCACTCGTTGTGGAGCAGAGTTCACAGGCTCAGCCCCAACCAAATTCCAACTGTCCAGTGTCCTCCGTCCTGCAAGATTTCATGCGCCCCTCCTTTGTTCCTCATGCTCACCTGCATTCTCCGAGCATCGGCTTCCTAGCCTATTTCCCTCCGGGTCGCCTGCCAACTGGACCAGCACGACTGGTTGAGATCGGGACGATGGGACGCGTTCAGTGAGCCATCAGACCTGCTTGACTAACACGAGAGACGCACCCAAACATCCCTGGCTCTCCATCAACGCAGGTAACATGTCCATCGTCTCATTCCCACCCCAGCACGATTTCTTCGTCAGCGCGTAGATCGTGCAGTGCGAAGACTCTGCGAATGACAATGTCGTTTCGTCTGTATTCGAATCCATGTCCGCCCCCGCACCCGAAGCGGGGAAAGTGAAGGTGAGAATGGGAATCCGACTCGTCCGCTGAAGAAGGTGGAGGTTCGTCGATATCCTCCGTCGCAGTCGTCGACTCTCTGATTGTCGCTTACCTTTCCCGATCCCGCCCTTTTTCTTCCGCCTTCGCGACCCCGACATATCAATCCGTCGTACAACCGCATTCGGCCAGCACCCACACCGTGTCCATCTTGCCTTCCCAGCCTCCGCATCCTGCTCGACCCCATTCACCCCATTCACCTGTGTACCCTCCTCTCCTCCTTCTGCCTTTTCTTTGCCCTTGCTTTAGGCTCGAAACCTCCCCATTGGTGCCCACCATGCCCGTCGCAGAGCCGGTGCTAGTGTTGCGCGTCCTCATTGCTCCGAGCCTCTTTCTCTGTATCATGACTGCGCACTCTCGCTCCTCGTCCGGGCTGATTCCTCCATCACATACCCAACTCCTCCATTCCTCAGGGACATCGCCTCCCTCCACGATTCCAAAGCACGCCGCATGACACCATCTGGAGCAGTGGCCACGCAAACTACCCAGAAGCGTACCAATAACGACCAGGGCACTCTTTGCAACGCCTCGCTGCAATGAACGCTCGACCACCTGCTTCCATTCTGTAGGGATGCACACACAAAACGTATGGTCGGTTGGAAATGGGGGATGTATGACGCTAAACTTTACTGCTCGACAGCTACACAAGCCTTGGCGGATACCCGGCACGGATTCATCACGACCTCATTTCTCATATCCACTTATCTATGACGCACCTGACCTCGCCCTTTCCTTCCATGCGTGGGAGCAAACCTCGATAGGAAAAGCAAGTTTTGTATTCCAGATATAGCAGCGTATCCAGGACTAGTTCTCTATTTATTTTCCGTCAGTACATACACCCACTACGTCGCCCCGCACAGGACAAGGTGGGCGAAACGTGTCAAGGAGCGCATCAGGTCGACCGAACGAAAAGAACGCCTACCTACTGCTTCTTGGCTTCCCTCTCACATTTCCTTAGCACCCGACGACGGATGTCGTTGTGTAATCGGTGCATATACGAAACGAACAACGCCTTCCATCCAATCACATGGATGATATGGGTGACTCCAGAATGCGGTGAGGGTGTTCGGGCGGTCTGTCATCGCGGCTCTGCAAGCCAGCCCAATCTTACCCAATGGTGCACGAATGTATGCAGACGGGATATGAACCATAGCCGACGATTTGGTGATCTTGGGCATTTTCGACACCTGGTGGGGCGGAAGAGTGAGTACCTGCCGCAAGGAATTGACGACCGATATAGGAGCACGCGTACAACAAAGTAGGTGTTGAGATGCTGAATAGTCATGCTGTACGCCTTGACTTCTTCCGCAAGTACACTGGCGAATGTGGTGACGAATATTTTGGTGCCCGAGTATGTCGCAAAATTCCGAGGAAGCCAGAAATGGCGATGGAGCCGACCTGTGGATGGTCAGAGTCGTGTGGGAACCAGGGGACGCGGGACGCACGATTGCCCATGGGATAGCGATGGCAGCATTCGAGGCTTCCAGCAGAGTCGAACAAACCTGCAGATAATCAGCGTCAGATAACCACGCCGAAACATGTCCGCACATACGTACAGATTGTCCAAAGGGGGGTCATGAAGGACATGATAAACGCAAAGCCATTTGGCCAGCCATCAACTATGCATGAGATGAGACAGTTCATTTGCACGACATCCACGGATGTGGGAGAAAACGTACGGTTTCTGAGGGCATAGTTGGCGGTGTTCTTATATTCTTTTGGCATTGCGACTGGGAGGGCAACTATCACCGCTAAGCAAAGACTGACCATATGCAAGGTCGACATCAAGACGGCTTTCGAGATTCTAAGAGATATGCACAAGACGTTGATGGTAACAGAGTGTTTGCAGCCTGGCAGGCGTGGCTGTTGCAAGGCAGCACACAATACCATGAGTGAGAAGGACTGCAAGGTATATGCCACTGATGATAGCGTGAAGTTGACGAAGAGAGTAAAAAAAGACCGGCGTACTAGGTTTGTGCTTGGGTTGCGATAAATGTTTGGCCGGATCCGATGCTTGCGGCAGCAGTGATTTGGACGGCACAGCCCCAGTCGACAAAGGCTTCATCAAGTGCATGTCAGTAGGCACAGATCTTGGAAGATAAAATAAAATCCAGCTCACCGATCGACGCAATATTCCCGATCGTGTTTGCGTCTACGCACCGAATAGTGTCGCGCGGGTAGACCTAACAGTGACGAAAAACGTACACCCAACGATCCAGCAGAGCAAGTTTCGTCAGTGAGGTGAGGAGAGAGCGTGCGTCCAGTAGTAGAGCTACAGACGTCGGACGTCAAAAGCAATTTAGATTCCCCTACAACAGAACACTTACACCACTAGACGTCGGTGCAGAGGAGCCAAGCTCCATCATGGCCAAGCCGACACAGAGAATGAAAAGCGAGGCTACAAGCCACTAAGATGGCTTCACTTCAGCATCTCCACTCTCCAAAAGGTACCACGATGCAATACATACCCCCCACACCATAGCAGACACGCCACCATTCGGCAGGGCATAGACAAGAACAGAGCTGTACACGTTTGCTTATTGTAATTCGATGGTAAAATGGATGAGACATACGCAATGGATGGAAGGAGGCCAATAATGCTGAAGGAGACCCGAACACCCACGAGCGTCCCACGAGCGGGTGTCGACTGGCTTGAGAGACGGAGAAGGTGCACCTCTAATGGATTGAATGCGCGTTTGAACTCGTGCTTATATCCAAGCTGAGCAATGAGTGCTTCATCTCCCCACGCGATCGCCTCTCTGGAGGTCATCCTGGGTGAGGCCAGTAGGAGACTGCAACACGAGCTCGGAAGAAGCCTGGTGGGTATATAAAGGCAGACGGGCTGTGGGAGAACTGAACTGCGATCAGATCAGAATATGTCTAACCAGTACTTGCATCGCGATCGCCGTAAACACGAGTGTTCCATATTCAAGTAAGCTGGTCGCCAGTCCTCGTGAGTCTCAGGTTGATCAAAAGATTCGTAACAATGTATGGTAACTGATAGGGAAATGTGTGTATTGCACGGATGGGTGGGAAAACGAAGTGACATCTCCGTCAGGCTTCGGAGACCACTGAGGAACTAGTGAGCGGGAGTAGCAGTAAATGCTGAGTGACCAGGGTACTGAACGCATCCAGGAGGGGCACAACGATAGCAGGATGTGACCCACTTTGTGAGTCGTACAGTATGATATGAAGGCAGCAAGCGCAGGGATGCGGGGGACAAGGTCGTGCTGGTCCAATTGGGGCCATTTGGAGGGAAACAGGCTAGGAGAACGCAGGTGAGCGTGAGGAACAAAGGCGGAGGGGCGCATGAAATATTCCAGTGAGTGGGGCGAAGGACGATGTGCTCGGGACGAGAGGCTCTGGCGCCTGGCGGGTCCACAACCAGCGCCAATGCAGGATACCGGGTGGCGGACCGGATTTGGACCAGACCGTGGATGGCTCAAGGCGGTGGAGTTAACTGCGGTTCGCTCTCCCTTTGCCCTCTCCTACTTGTAAGACCAAACCATCCTCTCAACATATAACTTTGCCAGCGATGCCAAAGAAGAACCGCAAGACTGCAGACAGCCAATCCAGCCAACGCAGGGTATGCAAATCCCACACCACACGAGGGGGGACTCTGATGTCGTTCCAGCATTCTCCTTACCCGACTCCCTCCGCCTCTGGGGGGCCGAGTGTCTTGACTGGGCCCCAGCGCAGGCGACAGCAAGAGACTGAGGGACCATTACGTCCTTCCGAGCCATTTGTCGCTAACTCTGCCACTTCAGTAGGGCAAGAAGGGTCATCTGCTGTGTTCGAAGAGGTATGATGTTGTCTACGCATCCACGAGCTGGATCTGAAGTGTCTACATGCGGCGAACCACACAGTCCATGACGATCGACCTTGAAAACTTGAGCGCTGCCGTACTCAAACCTTGCACTTTCACCGGTCCTGGAGAAACCACGGGGGAAGGACGTGCTATTGCTACCCACGAGGTCCGTGCACATACAGCCATGCATTGCTGGCGCTTATCGATCCCACCAGGTGCCAGGCGATATCCAACCTGTTCCGACACTACTCGGCCACACACAGGACCCACATATGGACCCCATTCCTGGCCCAGCGGAGATTGCTGTTAATGCGCTCGGTCTCGTAGACACTGGATATCGCCAAACCCTTAGCACTTTCAGTACAGTCATCAATGGCATTATTGGAGTTTGTCATCCCAATGGCAGACGGTCAAGCTTGACTGATAATCACGCATAGATCCATCCATACGCTCAGATTGCCTTGAGTGCATTGAACAGGGCCTCCAAGGTATGCATTGATCACGCCCGATGTCCTCGATTAACGGGAATCTGGACAGCTGATGCTGTCGCATTCGAGTATCGACACATCTATCGGGGGGCTCGTCACTACAATCGAACGAACATACGAGCTCATCCTGGAAAACAGGTCTTCATCGAAGATCAATGCGACGAAAGACGTCCTAGTGGATATCGCCCAAGTCGTACAGGAATGCGCGCAGTTCATCACAAAGTACTCGGAAACCAAAACTTTCTGTACGCCACTTATTCCTGTAGACTTTATGAAACTCATCTTTTTCATAGGGTCGTGGCTCGGGAAGAGTGTTCCCTCGGAGACAATGACCAAGGTCGTCAACTATACGTGGAAGTTAGAGAGGCTGATGCAAGAGCTTCGAGATCGACCAATTCCAGACATCCATTATGGCATAAAACAGATATTCGAGGATCTTAGCTCGAACTGGTTGACCTGTGCGGACGGAGTCGGACTCAACGAGGTAAAGAAATGCCTGGATGGCACGAGAATCGAGGTCTTGAATGAAATTGTTGATTGGATCAACAACACAAGCGCCGCTACACCGCGCATCTTCTGGCTCTACGGACAGGCTGGAAAGGGGAAATCAGCCATCGCGCACACAATTGCTCGGCATGCCCAGAATCTTGGCGTGCTCGGATCGTGCTTCTGTTTCAGTCGCGTTAGACAGCACGAGCAGCTCCATACGAAGCTCTTCCCAACCATCGCGCGTGACTTGGCTCATCGCGACATCCGTTTGCGACCTCTTCTGGTTGAGGTGACAACCAACAACTATTCATTGAGGGACACGACAGATGTCGCAGCACAGTGGAACAAACTCATTCTCGAACCCCTTTCCCAATTGAAGGGTTCCCTGACTGGAAATGTAGTGGTGGTCATTGACGCTTTGGATGAGAGTGGTGCGGAGCGCACGAGGACGACTGTACTTGAGGTCCTTGCTACCTACGGCGCGGAACTTCCCACAAACATCCGGATTCTCCTGACTTCTCGGCCACTCGTGGACATTGGGGAGGCATTAAACACCATTCCGCATATCCGTGCCAGGTCACTCGATGCCATTGATACGGAGTTGACCATGCGCGACATTCATCTCTATGTTTCCACCCGCCTGAAAACTCTTCGTGACACGTTCTCCGACGAAAATTTCCAACAGCTTGCTGTGAAATCAGGTGGTGTCTTCGAATGGGCACGTCTGGCATGCGACTTCATGTCCCCCCGAATCGGGGTGATCCCGAAGGACCGTTTTCATCAAATCATGTCTCATGCTCCTGGTGATGGAAGGACTCTTCTCGACGAAATGTATACCACATTTTTGAAGGATCTTTTCCGAGGTTCCGATGATCGCCGGGACTTTCGTTCGGTCATGCAGCAGATCCTGTGGCTGAAGGAGCCGCTCCCTATCAGTGCATTGGACTTTATCCGTGACAGGTTCCCTCAGGAGGATGACCGCTATCCTGTAGGGTTCATCCTCAACTTCATGGCATCATTGCTTGCTGGTGTCAATGAACTATCCACTCCTGTCCGCCCCCTGCATGCTTCGTTCTATGACTTTTTGCTCGACAAGAAGCGAAGTGGGGAGTTCTTTATTCAGCAAGGTGATGCACATCGTAATCTTGCTGTTGCCTCACTTTCTGTCATGCAAGCTGGCCTTCATTTCAACATCTGTAAACTGGAAACATCATACATCTCCAACTTGGAGGTGGCAGATTTGGAAAAAAGGGTTGAAGAAAACATTCCACCACATCTGTTGTATTCGTGTCGATTCTGGGCAACCCACCTCCAAGCTGCAGCATTTAAGCAAGACCTGGCAGAATTAGTGAGGGGGCTGGTGACTGGTGAACAGATGCTGTTTTGGTTGGAGGCTCTTGGTGTATCAAAGTTCATTAGGGAGGCCTGTGGGGCACTAATCTCTGCTGAGGGATGGTTGCAGGTAAGTTTATTTGTGCCTAACATTGGATGCCATCCCACTAACATTGAATTAGCACAGAAGAATGGGGTATGAAGAACTCCTGATGTTCATCAAGGATGGGATCAAATTTGTGGAGAACTTTGCTGGGATCATTGACAAGAGCACACCTCACCTGTACTTGTCAGCATTGCCATTTTCACCATCAAAGTCAATATTGGTAAGATCTCAGATGGAAAGGTTTGCAGGAATTGCACAGGTTGCTGTAGGACAACAAGATGACTGGCCCAGGAATCAACAGATTCTTAAAGGGCACACAGGCTCTGTCAACTCAGTTGCATTCTCACCAGATGGAAGACACATTGTGTCAGGTTCTTTGGACAAGACAATCCAACTTTGGGATGCACAGACAGGTGGCCAGGTGGGCAACCCCCTCCAAGGGCACACCTCCTCAGTCTTGTCAGTTGCATCCTCACCAGATGGAAGGCACATTGTGTCAGGTTCTTTGGATAAGACAATCCGACTTTGGGATGCACAGACAGGTGGCCAGGTGGGCAACCCCCTCCAAGGGCACACCTCCTCAGTCAACTCAGTTGCATTCTCACCAGATGGAGGGCACATTGTGTCAGGTTCAAGGGATAAGACAATCCGACTTTGGGATGCACAGACAGGTGGCCAGGTGGGCAACCCCCTCCAAGGGCACACCTCCTCAGTCTTGTCAGTTGCATTCTCACCAGATGGGAGGCAAATTGTGTCAGGTTCAGAGGATCAGACAATCCGAGTTTGGGATGCACAGACAGGTGTGTTGAAGTCGCACGTGCACCCGGCGTAAACCGTCGACGAAGTGCGCACAAGACTGCAACCCATATTAGTGTAGACTTAGTAATAGTCCTCTTTAGAGTAGATGTTACATGTCACACGTCACGCGTC
>Ga0307518_10003096_pt1 | contig 12030 bp, 8 predicted proteins | sample 25_EM_MG_FD_203889 | JGI IMG/M metagenome (GOLD analysis project Ga0307518, IMG submission 203889) | Populus trichocarpa ectomycorrhiza microbial communities from riparian zone in the Pacific Northwest, United States - 25_EM | ecosystem: Host-associated > Plants > Roots > Unclassified | place... | reverse complement strand
CATGGATCTTGATTGGTTGCGTTTTGGCATAAAAAATGAAATCACAACCCGCCATGAAATGTCCAGGATGGTGGGGCTCTCCTACCACTCATGACAACGGGGTGGTTGAGGGTGCTATGTGTGGTTGGCCTCGAGTGTTCTTGTCATTTTCTGATTCTCAATGATGATAAACTTGTCATTAGCAAAGTCATTTCTAAGAAAATCAGTAGCAAAATTGATGGCTTAATACGTGTTATCTTATTTAGTCTAGCTATATATAGAAATATTTATTATATAGGTATATAATTGATGGACTTTATTCTTATCTTGTATAGTCCGATATAATGGCTGATTTTTAGCCTTGTAATGTGCTCCAGTCTCAATGTAAAGAAAGCAATTCTCATAAAGAGAGTATTCACACCAAAATCTTGTGTTTGACATGATATTATAGCCTCAAATTCTCTTTATAGTATTCTCTTGGCTTGGTTGAATTTTTTCAAGCACACACGAGCTACCGCGCTCATGCACAGCAGCAATTAGAATTTCTTTTAGTAGGGATTAAAAACGCCATTAGAGTGGGAACTAATGAACTTGCCTTGCACATATTGGGAGGGCAAATGATGTACATATGAGAAGATGGCTTGTTAGCTTCTTTCTGCATCAACATAGCTTGGGCTTGTGTTGATCTCAGAGAAGCAATCCATCAGTCCATCAAGAATGTCTCTATAAAGAAGTCATTCGAATCGCTAAATCACACCCGAGCAATCCATGCATGCAATGTTTTTTTCTTTTCTGTACAGCATTAAGAATTTGTGAGCTGATACATCATATACTCGAACCCCTAGGACATAAACTGGCAAAATCAGAATATGGGACAGTCTTGGTATCAACTCTTAACCTGAAAGACCAATTGTGCAATTTATCCTAACATGGTTATGTGTATCATTGAAAATAACAGTTGACGCATGTCTCAAAGGCGACACCTAGCTGTGAAGAATATCATTCCACTAGGAACTCTCAGGTTCAAACCAAAACCCTGGAAGGGGTGGGATTGGAGTTTAGGGACCGAGGAAGGACTAGCCTAAATCCCATTGACTCGAGCCTCCCTCTGGACCAAAAAAGAAGAAGAAGAAGAAACAGTTGTGTTAGAGTACCCAGAAGCAGGGGCTGATTTAATTGCAGAGATAATCCTGGGACTTTTTTCAAACACTCAGCAATAACCTGTATTGTCTTCCCTCAGGAGTGAAGCTCCATCATCATCTTATCCTGAAAAATACTAGCTGCATGTCAGTCTCTGATATTTACAAAGAAAAACGAATTTTAGAACTAAGTAATCAATCCCTCTAATGTTCCAGAACCAATAATAATAAAAAAAATTATATAGAGCAGACAAAAAGCAGCAACATTTATTTGTTTTTTCCTTAGTAAAACAAACAGGAAATCATTCTCCTACTACTATATATCAAAGAATCAAGGGTGTTATGAACCCCGTTTGTAAAAAGTTCATTGCCAATTACATGCAACATTGACATTAATAATGTGTGGTAAACTAATGTAAATCAGTGATACATATTTAAGAACTAACCATGAGATGGTTCCAAGGCAAAGTAGGAAGGAGCTGAGCGAACAAGTCATGGAAACCTAACTCTTATACGACCCAATTATCACTATCACAGTCAATAATGGTCTTGTCAAAGTCGAAAACCACCACCACTTTTGCCATTGCCACTCCTCCAACTCCCAGTTTCTGATCTATTGAGTATTGACAGAGAGTGGTGTGGCAACTGGCAAGGCGGGTTCTTATAGGGCCGGCGTGTCCAGAAATTGCTGACAGCTTTGCATGCACTACAAAGACATGGCGCGTATGCAGTGGAGTGCTTGTGTTTTTGTTAAAAGTTGAACTCCTAATGGACGTCCACGAGTTCACTGTCTGAGTTTGGTCATAGTTTTTCTGGGTAAAGATTAGTGATAATTAATACGGTTTAAAGGCCAAACATGCATGTTCTACCTTTTCTTTTAAGGTTACAAGGATAGTCCATTGGTTTTTGAATCGACATCCTCTCCTGTCCCCTTCAAAAACTGACCTACACAATAGAGATCAAACCTCATGCATCTTCTTCCTTGCCAGCCCTGGGGTTTGAAACCTTTAAAATATAGATAGTAAATAATCAAATTTTTCGCAATTACTTCCTTTTTTTGCCGAGAGCAATTAAAATTTAAAATCCATAAAGTTCTACCTAATTATAAAAGAGTCATCAATCATCCATGCAATATCATCCCTCTTTTCGTCAGCCCCATTTGCTTCACCAACACATGTAATTTGGTTCATTCAATACACTGCACTGCACACGTTGAGAATGAGAAAAGCTTTTATCACTTCCCTTCCCAGGTATGTGCTTCAATTGTTGAAGGACCAACGATACGAGAGCTATTACAAGACTAGAATCTGTTCTCTTTAGGTAACAGAATTGAGTCTTAATTCCTTTTTGCGAAGGAGACAAACTTCACAGGGTATTCCATGGAAGTGTCCAAGTAAAACAACTTCCAGCAGATGCTGGCTCTGATAAGCTCATATCCCAGGAAGAATTCAAGACAGCTGATATAATGGTAAACGCAGCACGTCCACTCATAAGGTCAACAAAAACAGCTTACAATTATATTTATTACAAATTATACACAATTGTACTGTACAGATGGTAGACAGATTGCAGATTCTTGATCATGTGTAGTATAAAATAACGATAGTGGCATAATTTTGATACACTACCTCGTAAAAATAAAAGCAAGGAATTAGTTGAGAAGACACAAACATGATTCTACACCCGCTACACGCTACACCCACTCTTTAGTTTTTAGTTATTTATGTGGCATAAGTCAAAAGAATACTACATATAATCTGGTCTGCAATAAAAGAAAGGTTGGGCATGGCATGTCCAACGCATACAAAATAATTCCACTTAATTATCCAGGCTAATGGAGGACTAATACTAATAATACATGATTAAATCGTGAACCCCAAAACTTTGTGGAACATTTATATACTATTATATCCAGCTGTGGATGTCTTTCTTTTTTCATCTATTAAATAATAGTAATTAACAAGTGGTTCTTTATGCCACCATGTCTAGTTTTACTTCCCGCTCTCTAATTCACATTAAATCTTGGATTGCTGATGCTAATCTGGCCTCTGTGATTGCTGTAGGTTCCCTCCTCGATTTGGTGCGCCTTTCTTCTGTTCATCTCAGCATACATTTCCTCTATCAGCGGTTTCCATAGACGAACACGAGCATTTATAAACCAATTGGATACCTGTTCATTTCCGGAATTTAGTAAAGGAAAACACGAGAACTTGGCAAAAAAAATCTATTTAATAGTATCAAGTGACTAAAACACAAGGTATCAGCATGTCCTTAAGATTCTTGAAATATTCAAGCCGACTGTATAATCTTTATGTACCTGGCTTCTTGTGAGTCCACTTTTTACTGCTAGCAAATGCTTTTCTGCATCTTTAGGGTACCTGAAAGAAATCGAACGGATAACAAAACTCACTTTTGACGCATGGTTGTCAAACCTGGCTAATGCATTTTACCGATACTAAAAGGCTCTTGACAAGGTTAGTTAGGAGAAAAGAGCTCACGGGTGAAGAAAGTTCTGGAACATCCATGCACGCAGAACTGAGACAGATCGTTCTGGCAATCCTCTCTGGGGTCTCCACAGCGGATGATCTTTTTTCTTCAGCTGCTGTAGAGTCCATTGCTTCTGTAAGTACGAACTTTCAAAAGATCCTTCTATCTCTATGGTGTCTCCACTATCTAACTGAGCTCCCATTGCTAGGATTTGGTTGCTAATCCTATCCCTAAGGCGTTTGCACAAGAAAGAGATTGTTTGGAGAGCAAAACGAGTGTGAATCTGTGGGTCCAACTCAGTTGCAGCATGGAACGCTGATATAACTGTGTGTATTTCATCCAAGCATTGGCTATATCGTTCATCAACCTGCGCAAACAATAAATAGGGTGCGTTATTCATGCAAATATGTCATGTCCAACAAACCCAGACATAGTAACAAGAGAAAAGCTAGCTAGCTTCAACCATACAAGTAAGTGGTGATTATATAGACTAATCACGAGTTATGATTCATAACTAGACTAGATTTTACGGCTTCATAATTAGTCAGTACCAATAATTAAATCGACATACCACTTGTAGTAGGGTTAGCAATTGTGTTCTCTTTGCTTCTAGTGCCCGTTTCTGAAGTGCTGGATCCATTTGAACTTCAAATCTACCATTCACACCAGGAGATTCATCAGAACCCATCGACAACATACCTCCTTCAGTAGGGTAACTTGAAGAGAATGGTGTACTTGCTCCAGTCTTGAACCAAACAGTAGAAGAGCTTATCTGGTCCACATTCTCTAGTGAATAGCTTGCAATTTTAGCAAGTATTTCCTGTATTACATGAAGATATCTGGATCCTACTAATACTTGTGAGAATTGACCAGCGTTATAAGAATGGCAACTCAAAGAAAGCTCCTTACTACTAGAAGAAGTTTGTTCAGAGCATGACCTTGTTTCTTTCAAACAATGGCGTGTTAAATGATTACAACTTATCTCCAAGCATTGATCTGGGATACTTCTATCTATGACAGAAGGCTGGGATGTGGAAAGACTCAAAGAGAGCTCGTTAGTAGGTTTACCAGATGCAAAAGGGTCACCTGCACTCACATTCACACCATTTGGCTCTACCCAGCTATTCAGCTGCAGGCTTCCAATGGACGAATATGGTTGAAATCCTGCTCTTACAGATGTTCGTCCACCAAGCTCTAAAGGAGCAGGAAACCTGTCAAAATCCTCCTTACTATTCATGTTACCAAATACTTCACCACATCCATAATTCAAAGACGACGCAAATGAAGAGCTCAAAGCATTGGTGCAGTCATTTGAAACAAAAGACCTGAACTCGTCTAAAGGGTAGCTTGACGGTCCTGAAATTGCCAAGTCGTTCGGATTTTCTTGAAGACCACTTCTTGTGGCTAAAAGAGTAGCAAGTGAAGAACTAGAAATTGTTGTTCCACCCCCAAATTGCTCATCAAACGGAGTGTTACTAATAGAACGTGAACAGCCAGGTAAAGCATCTCCCACTACATTCCTTCCAAGAGATGTAACTAATGCCTCTGAGTTCATAACTGAAGATCGATTGGCCAAGTGAATGCTTGCATGGAGATCATTGATAGGTTCTCCTTGCAATGTCGGAAGCATGGTAAATCCAACCACTGTCTGACTATGGTTGTTAAGGTTGAATGAATCAAACTGGACAAGTGAGTTTGGGGTTCTCTGTGATGATCGATCTGTAGCAACAGAATTCCTTCCTGCCATATCTATTGGAACACCAAACAAACCATTCTCCATGATATTGTGCATCGATCAAATCACATGGCAAGAGGCACAAAACACTTGAAAGTCAGCTGAATGCTTCACTTGTATGTTAGGCCACTTTCACTTGCAAAACAGCGTTCTCTGCACTTATGGGGAACTCTTCTCACTAAGGATCATGAACAACAGAACACTAACATGCTTTCTGTAGCTGATTCTATGTTGTTTTTGCTGGCAATCTCTTTGAAGTTTTTAATTTCTGATGTCAAGTAATATTCAACTGGAAAATTGCAATGATTTGAAAAGGTCAGAGAAACTTAATGTAAACCATAGAACCACAATTAAAGGAGGAAATTAAAACAATGTTCATATGTATACAGAAAAAAGATGGATGATGAAACACAAGCAATATCTGGGCGTGAAATTGCAGATTTCTTTGCATTCTTTATCTCATTGGAAACCATACCAGAATATCAGACTTAGCCTACCGATAGCTTCCTTAAGTGAAGCAAGGTCCAAGTCCCAGTGACAGCAATTTCTAGTGTTATAACAATGTAATGTAGGAGGCTATCCCTCATTGCGTAGTCCTAGGTTCATTGGAAAGTGCATAAAGATTCCAGCATAGGTTCATGTTTTAATTTTGATGAAATTAAATTAGATCTTTCATCTCACACATGCATAAAAGTAAATCAATGACCACTCTCAATCTTCCATGCACTGATTCACATATAGAGACAAGGTGAAGAAAATGTTTAAAGTCGAGTAAATTATCATTGGTGTCAACTAGTTTATTCTCCCTGGAAAAAAAAAAACTCTTTGTTCTCTTGTTCTATCGAGTCACAATTTGACTGAAGCAACAACCAGCCATTAAAACACGTGAAAGAAGACCTGCATGTGTAATTTCGTTCAGATATCTGACTTAGGGGCTGTTGAGTTTGCAGTTTAGTAGCAGTCACCACAGCCCAAAATGGGCCTAGCCTACTTGTATACAAGTGAAAATGCTCTCATGACTTCGAAACTATACATGAGGAAAGCATGGATCAACCTTTTAAGAGTTAAAGGAGGGACCGATATGGAAAAAATCAACAGCATAAGGGAGATGATAGGTGTAATCTAAGAATGTTGTGTAAATGACACCTCTCCCGATGTTGTAAATTGTAAGCTATAGGAGAAATTTCAGATGTGCGTACTTTAAGCTTCCAAAGCTCTTGTGCACTATTATTCGAGTAAAAGCACAGATGGGAGAAGGATGCAAAGACCATGTAACTGAAGCCCAACCCTTCTGTATTTAGAACACCAAAATAGCATCCGAGGAAAGCAAGGAGAAAAAAGACCTAAAGAACTCTGCACAAGCATGCTAAAACAGTTGAGATCAGGAGCAAGGAAGAGCAAGATTAACGTTCAAGTTTGTCTTGAACAAATGCATGGACATAGCAGGGGTGCTGGAATTCTAAAAAGGCATGTGAAAATGACCAACCTTCTTGTCATTTGCTGAATAGCGATCACCCAACAAGAGACAGTCCCTGTGGACACAATGTTGTCCAGCATACCTAGCAGACAAAAAAAATAATGAGAGTTAAGAATTTTCATGCAGATTCATGGGATTTCCCAAATCAGACATAAGAATTTTATTATGCTCACAAGACAAAGTGGAAAGTTATTACACTGGTTGACACTATATGCAGGTTCCCTCAAAGAACCCAAGACAAGCTACAATCAAAAGCCACAACCATCCTATGAAATCATTGGTTTCTCTTTCTCCATGAAAGAGCATGATTCATGATCAAATGACAGAAAATAGTGGTGACTTTTGTTAGGTAATAAAAAAAAGGCAACAGGTGCTCGTGCAGTAACCCCACCCTTCTCCAAGCATTAAGTGATCAGAAAAGTAAAGTTTTTTTCTTTAAGAACCCAAAACCAAGAAACTGAGATTTAGATTTTTAGACTGACTCTAACAAGATTTCATGATTTTTCTCTCCTCGGTAAGATTTTAAAAGCTCATAAACACGAATGAGTGTTGAAAATAAAGGACAAAAAAATTCAGAAAACCCACTAAAAAACAAGGAGAGGGTACCCAAAAGCCAAAAAAAGCTTCTGAGGGCCATGTTAAATGTACCTATAAGACTCAAGCTGGGGAGAGAGGAGCCACACAAGAGTAAAAACAAGGACATGGAGAGAGAAAAAGGGAAGCAAATTTATCTCTGGTGCAGTGTCACTCATTTCTCTTGCAGGCTTTTGAGGGCCCATTATTTCCCTCCCTTTGCCATCCCCACCACCTTTCATTATCTGCTTCTCTGCAATCATCACAATCAAAATATGTGGATTCTCTCTGTTACAACTCCTGTTCATGGCAGGTTCTGGGCACCAATTTTCAGAGGAAGTCCTTTGCTCTTTTAGCTATTTTAAAACAACAAAGGTAATGAAGCAAGGGAGTTTTATACTTTCTCTTCAGAATCTAAAAAACTAAAGGTTTAAGGCAAGCGTGTTGTGCTGTAATACTGTAATGCTATGAAAAGAACAGCGAAATACACTGTTCCAGGTTTTTTAGCAGCGTACTTTACAAGAAATGGTGATGCAAGCAAAACCAAAAATGATGAGAAAATCTAGTGAGGAGATCTTTGACATAGTTATTGAAGCAATTACAAGCCCTATCTACCTGTTCACGTCTTTTGGATTTCCACGTGGGCCTTACCCTACTGTTCCAGTGATAATTACATTTAGCAGACCATTATGATCACATCTCCATCTCTATCTAGCTATGATGGGTCATGGGAGGGGAGACCTGTGCTGTGATGATGATGTAACACTGGTATCAGGTGATTATCTTATTCAATCTTGCATGCTCGTTGGATCATGATCAAGTTGTGCTCCAACTCCAAGTAACTCAAGATTCATCAAATCCATGCGGTAGAGTGATGGGATTGACTTTTTGTATCTACCTACCTGCAGCTATTTTTTTTTTCAATAAAAATAATAAATACATAGACATTTTTGACAAGTTTTTTATTTAAAAAATCGGTAACAAATCAAGAGAGTTATACTGGTAGTGCCGCAGTGAATTAAATAAATTAAAAAGTATTTGTATTAATAAATAAAAAATTATTAATGATAATTAAATATGTATTTGAAAAAGTGAAAAGATAAATATTTATTAAAATATTTGATAATAGAACACGATCCATTTAATTGATTGATTTTATTTAATGACTATATTTATTAAAATTATTATTTTTATTTAATTAAATGAGAGTAGAAATAAAAATATACAAAAATTTATTAAATAAAATCAAAGTGAAAAACATATAAAATTACACTTATTATAAATATTATCCAAAAATAAATATTTTTTTTTAAAAAATAAATGTTAATTATATAAAACATAAAAAAAAATATAAATGAAATATAAAAATCCATTCAAGAATTAAATTCATATAAAATACTTAAAAAACAACCACTATTTAAAAAATACTAAATTAAAAAATTAGAGAGAATGTGTATTAATTTAAATATGAATTAAAAAATCATTTTAAAAACACATGTAAAAAAAACATGATTTGTTTTTTAAAAAGCCAAAATTACAAAAAAAAAACTAAAAAGAATTAAAAAAAGAGAGGCCATATGCCACTGGGCTTGGTCCATTTAGAAGGGCTCGCACGCGGACACATTTTCTTAATGTAATTGGGTTTGTCCTAAAGTTTTTTGAAAAAAAAGTCAGCCAACACATCACGTGATTTATCTAAGATTTCAATCACTATGATGGATAGGAAATCAAGGTTAAATGTTTTTTACAAAAATCCATTTTTAACTCACAATACCTAGGTAGTGCTTGGTTACTGTCCCAAGACAAGAAAGATAGAGACACTGGAGACAAATGAGACTAAGACATGATTGTGTTTGATAGTGATGTACAAGACAAAATGACTATCTCTATATCATGTTTGGTTATGGTGGTTAAGATAAAATAAAATATAAAAAAATATATTTTACCCTTGATATGTATTGTTATCAAACTTACATATTTAAAAAAATAATTCAACATTTTATTTTTTGTACTTTAATTTATATCGAGTGTTGAATTATTAATATTATAATAACCTTAGTTATAAAATCAGAACTAACTTGATGGGTTGATCTGAGCCTGAACTTGTCCAAGTTTAAAAAATTTATGAACAACTCAGGATAAATCCAGGTCAGTAGAGTTGACCCTCTCGATCCATGACCTAAATCTTGCCTTGGGTCGACTCCCAAGTCTGGTTTTAAAACTATAATAATGACCATTGTTATCCATATGTTGACTCGAGTCAACTCATGTTGACTCTCCCAGACTGTGATCGGGGCCTTGCCCTGGTTGACTCCCAAGTCAGATTTTAAAACTATGATAATAGTAATTTTTATCCTTACATTGACCCGAGTCCACCCAAGTTGACCCACCAAATCCGTGATCGGGGCCTTGCCCCGGGTTGACCCCTGAATCAAGTTTTAAGATTATGATAATAACCACTTTTATTTTATATTGACCCTGGTCAACTTGGGTTGATCCTCCTGACACGTGACCTGAACCTTACCCTAGGTCGACCCTGTAGTCATATTTTAAAACTATGATAATTACTTTTATTCTTATCTCAACCCGGGTCAATGGTCAATCCCACTCGTGAACCGGGCTTGCCCGATATCGATCTCGGATCAGGTTTTAAAACTATCATAATAACATTTTTCACTCTTATGCTAACTTGGGTCAACCCGACCCATGACCCAGGCCTCACCCATTGACCTAGACTTTGCTCCATATTGACTCTTAAATTGGATTTTAAAACTGTGATAATAATCATTTTTATTCTTACATGATAATTTTGGAATGAAGAGTTTTTTACAATGATATTTTAGGAATAAAAAATAATAAATATTGTCTCTAAAGGCATGTTTCCTTTGTACCTCTTGTTTTGAAAGTATAGAAATTCATTTTAAAATTGTTTTAATGACATATTTATTCTTATGTTTCTATCTCTATCTCTTCAACCAAACATGTTTTTGTCTTCACTGTCTTCATCTTTTTTATCTTAGACAGTAACCAAGCATTATTCTAGAAAACACCCTAAGAACCTTGATAAATTCATATATGGCCTCAAAACACCATCCCATAACCTTAAATCAACTCGAAACAAATATCTGCACAAGCTCATATCTGTTTTTTTATGCACTTTCAAGGTAAAAAAAATCTAAGTTGAACTTCTTTCATCAAATGAAATTATTTAACACAAAGATCGATTATTTTAATGGTCTGAATCGGTGTAATGATATATTTCTCTCTCTATTGCCATAATCTAGCAATCTCTCTCTCCTCTCTCTTGAACTATAAACTAAAAATAACAAAAATAAATTATTGTTCCAAAATTGATTTGAAAAAATATTGAGGGACTGGATATGTATATTTTTTTTAAAGTTTGAGAACTAAATTAAACTTTTATGTGAACTTTGAAACAATCACTCATTCATGGCACCTTTTCTACTTTGGTCTCATGTTTTTTAATTTTATTTTAAGTTGGAAAATTTGATTTATTTATTCTTGAATTTGGCTAAAAAAATATGCAATCGTACAAAAAAAAGATTCGAGGATCAAATTAAAAAAAACAAAATTTTGAACAATGAATTCATGATAAAATATGAGAGGGTTAACAATACACATGTGTGTAGTATTTTGAACACAACTTTTAGATTTTTATCAATGTAATGATATAATCCTAATATTTATTACTGTGACAACTTGAGTATAATTAAGGCTGGCAACTGAAAAAAAAACTTTGGTCATTTGTGAGATCCCTGGTCTTTTTTCCTGTGATGTTGTTACTATTATAGTTATTTCTGTCCTCTTGTTTTTATGTCCAACTGATTATTTATTCACACACACACATGTACTGACTTCAAAAATAATAAAAAATTTATTTCATTATTATACATTTTTTTTATTAACATGAGTGTCCGGCCAACTTGCGCACACCTCAACTAATCCCACGGGTCCTGAAGTTAACGGCCATGTAAGCCTCTAGTGGCCATCATAGTAGCAATCACAGGGCTCAAACTTAAGATCACAGGGGAACAAACCTTTTAGTCTCAAACTCTTACTACTGAGCCACCTACTAGATGATTGTTTCATTATTATACATGTATTGGCGAGTTGATGGTTTTTTTTCTTATTTATTATTAAATAATTTAATTGGTAGATCTCAAATCCTGCCATAGTAATTTGCTATTTACTGTGTAAGTAGATTGTACTAGTGCATAAGAGAAGTTTTATCAATGAAATCGCTAGACATAAATTGAAAAAAAAAATACAAAAGTTGTTAAGGTGTTTTTTTAGTAGTAAGAATGTTTTATAAAAAAAAATCAAAACTTACTCGTTTTTTTTTAATATCAAGACAGTAACATATTTAATTGACTAAGATTTACAAATTAGATACTTAATTTAGATCCTGGACTCCACTGAGTTTTTAATAATTTTTTAACTATTTATTATTTAACCATATGATAATAAAAATAGATGATCATAAAATCGAGTGATAGCCTAATACTAGAATGTTTGTTTGAGATCGCGATAATCTATAAAAAGCAGGCCAAAATAAATTATGAAACTTAATTCTTAATCAATCAAATATTAAGTGATGAAATTGAAAAATATAATGAATA
>Ga0307518_10003095_pt1 | contig 12030 bp, 17 predicted proteins | sample 25_EM_MG_FD_203889 | JGI IMG/M metagenome (GOLD analysis project Ga0307518, IMG submission 203889) | Populus trichocarpa ectomycorrhiza microbial communities from riparian zone in the Pacific Northwest, United States - 25_EM | ecosystem: Host-associated > Plants > Roots > Unclassified | place... | reverse complement strand
AATAATACGAGAGTGTGCATTTTTCATCTCGCAGTACTCGGACACCAAGAGCTTCTGTAGGCCGCCTCTTTATCTCTTCCTTTTCATAGGAATTCACCTCCTTCACAGGGCGTAGACTTGGGAAGAATGTCTTTGACGAGACAGACGCCAAGGTCGCGAACTACAACTCGAAGTTAGATCAACTGATGCAAGGTTTTCGAGATCGGGCACTCCTCGACGTCCAAGGGGGTGTCCAACAGGTCCGGGAAGACCTTAGCGTGGGTTTCCAACAGATCCGAGAAGACCTTAGCTTGCACTCCCTGGTTTGCGCGGGCCAAGTTGGACTGATCACAGGAAAGAAGTGTCTCGATGGCACAAGAACCGAAATCTTGAACGAGATCCTTGACTGGATGAATAACACAGACCCAGTGACACCACCAATCCTCTGGCTCCACGGTCAAGCTGGAAGGGGAAAATCTGCCATCGCCCACACGATTGCTTTGCAGGCACAGAATCTCGGCATGCTCGGGTCGTGCTTCTGCTTCAACCGTACTAGACATCACGAAGGACTTCATATGAAGCTGTTCACGACCATCGCACGCCACTTGGCTGATCGTGACCTCCGCCTCCGGCAGATCCTAGCTGAAGTGATTTCCAATGACCACTCGCTGAGGGATACGGCAGACATCGCAGAGCAGTGGCAGAAATTCATACTCGGACCCTTTTCCCAATTGGAAGGACCTCTGTCCCGAAATATCGTTGTTGTCATTGATGCTTTAGACGAGAGTGGTGCGGAGGCCACCAGGCGGGATATTCTCCGTATTCTCGCTGTTCGTGATGCCCAGCTTCCAACGAACATCCGGATCATGTTGACTTCTCGGCCTATCATGGACATTAGACGGGCACTGCTGGCCAGTCAGCGCGTCCAGGCGAGATCCCTCGACGATATCGAAGCCAAGTCAGTGGCTCGTGATATTACTCATTATATTTCTACCACACTCGAGGAACTCGGTACCGCATTCTCCGACAAGGACTTGGAACAACTTGCTACAAAATCAAATGGTCTTTTCGAGTGGGCCCGTCTGGCGTGTGAGTTCCTTCGCCCTAGATTTGGTGTTGAACCAGAAGACTGCTTCCGTGAGATTACGTCTCACGTTGTCGGTGATGCAAGCACCTTGCTTGATGAAATGTATATCGCGTTCTTGAAGGACCTCACAAAGGGATCATCACTGAACAAGTTTCGCTCTGTCATGCGGCAGATCTTGTGGTCGAAGGAACCGCTCTCTATCAGCGCACTGGACTCGATGCGTCGCAAGTTCACTCGGGAGGATGACCACTTTTCCGTACACGTCATCCTCGGCTACATGGCATCCTTTCTCACTGGTACCACCGACGCGTCCACTCCTGTCCGTCCCCTGCACGCTTCGTTCTATGACTTCTTGTTGGATAAAACGCGGAGTGGCGAATTCTTCATCGACGAATCTGATGTACACCATCAGCTGGCCCTTGCCTCGCTCTGTGTCATGCAAGATGGCCTTCGGTTCAATATCTGTGGACTAGAAACGTCATATGTTCGTAACTCAGCAGTGGCAGACTTGGAAATGAAGATCGAAAAGAATATTCCACTGCATTTACTGTACTCCTGTCGATTCTGGGCAACCCACCTCCATGACTCGCCATTTGATACAGACCTGGCAAACCATGTCATGGCTATTGTGATTGGAGAAAGGATTTTATTTTGGATGGAGGTACTTGGGGTATGCAAGTGTATTGGTGAGGCTGATAGGGCTTTGACCTCTGCTGAGGGATGGCTGCAGGTGAGTATATTATATTGCACAAGTTGAGTGGCATGCTAATATTGTGACAGGGAAAGGCAGAGTATAGGGATGCTCTGATGTTCATCCAGGATAGCATCAAGTTTGTGCAAAATTTTGCTGGTGTAATTTCTGAAAGCACACCACACTTATACCTCTCTGGATTACCATTTTCGCCACCCAGGTCAGCACTGGCCAACATGCTGACTGAAAAATTTCCAAACATTGCTCAGGTTGCCAGGGGACAGCATGAAGATTGGCCTAGTAATCAACATGTTTTGCAAGGTCACACAGACATTGTCAACTCAATTGCATTCTCATCAGATGGAAGACACATTGTGTCAGGCTCAAGGGATCAGACAATCCGAGTTTGGGATGCACAGACAGGTGCCCAGGTGGGCAACCCTCTGCAAGGACACACAAAGTCAGTCAACTCAGTTGCATTCTCACCAGATGGAAGGCACATTGTGTCAGGCTCAAGGGATCAGACAATCCGAGTTTGGGATGCACAGACAGGTGCCCAGGTGGGCAACCCTCTGCAAGGGCACACAAAGTCAGTCTCCTCAGTTGCATTCTCACCAGATGGAAGGCACATTGTGTCAGGCTCTTTGGATGAGACAATCCGAGTTTGGGATGCACAGACAGGTGCCTGGGTGGGCAACCCTCTGCAAGGGCACACTTGGTCAGTCAACTCAGTTGCATTCTCACCAGATGGAAGGCACATTGTGTCAGGCTCTTGGGATCAGACAATCCGAGTTTGGGATACACAGACAGGTGCCCAGGTGGGCAACCCTCTGCAAGGGCACACTTGGTCAGTCAACTCAGTTGCATTCTCACCAGATGGAAGGCACATTGTGTCAGGCTCAAGGGATGAGACAATCCGAGTTTGGAATGCACAGACAGGTGCCCAGGTGGGCAATGCTCTGCAGGGGCACACAAACTTAGTCAACTCAGTTGCATTCTCACCAGATGGAAGGCACATTGTGTCAGGCTCAGAGGATCACACAATCCAAGTTTGGGATGCACAGACTGAATCAACTTCTGTTCAGGCAGGCAACTTTCCCACAATGCAGATTGAACCCTATCCACCCCAATTTTCACCCATTTCCATGCCAACTTCTATACTTTCTGCTTTTCCCAGTGCTGGTGATAAATTGACTCCTATGGCTGAACATTCTATGTGCTTGGGACATGGTCTTTTTCTGCTGGATAATGGTTGGATTGTGGGCTCTAGCAATCAATTATTCTTGTGGGTGCCTCCATCATATCATCCATTCTTTTGGTATTCCCCCTCAACTACAGTCATAATTGGAAGGTTTCCTGTGCTTGATTTTAGCAACATGGTCCATGGGTCAGCTTGGGATCAGTGTTTCTGTGCCTGTAGTGATAGCAAATAATTAGGTTTCTCACATGTTTACCCCTAGAATCAAAGCTTTCTCATTCCCATTCCCATTCCTATTTTCAATAACCCAAATATACATTACATGTCCATAGTGATTTTGGCCTATATTTCATATAGGTACATTTGATCCTAGAATTAAAATATTTAAAAAAGGAGAAAGAGGAGGTTAAGCATAACAGTTACCTATCAAGTACAAATCATTTTGAAACTGCAAGGCAAGTCATCCTTGACCCAACTTGCCTGTTACCAGCATCTGCAGGGGGCCCCATTGTTGATAAAGTGTACTCATCTATATATTGTTTTGAAGTGTAGACATAGTATACTACTAATCTTGTGCCAGCACTAGGACACTGACTCATGATCACCTTGTCCAACAAGCTCACTGCAACTGGAAATGTGTCAGAACCTTTTGGCAGGCCATGATGACGAGGCTTTCGAAGCCCGATTGAGACTTTGATAGTTAGCATGTATTGTCCTTAGCTGTGCTTTGGGGGTTTTCGATCTCCGTCTCACTATCATATGGCTAATCTTGTAATATGATTCTCGGTACTCAATGGCAAAAATGTTACTGTGCAAATCCATTAAGGATGGCCGGGGCCTCCCATTTGGCTCTCATGCTGCGGTCAAGTCCATCGAGCTGTTCGTCTTCTATGCATGCAGCATAAGTATTCGCTTGGATGGTGAGTGAATAACCGCTCATCAAAATCCCACAGTAGCCTGATGGTCTCTTCCACAGCTCCAAGATAATGTGACATATGCATTGAAAGGTGTCAGTTGACCTGTCGGGCGTGCCATAAGTTTCAACCCCATTTGTATTGAGCTGCAATTTGTGTGGCATTATGTGACTGCCCTGAATTTGGCACTGGTAACATTTGCAACTTTATCATTTTACACCATCAACTGGCATTGCTCTGACAGCTTCCACAACTTGCATTTTGTTATTATTTCTATCAGAAGTTTCTGTGTTATTTTTATACCACTTAGTCAAGTGGTTGTGTACTTCTGAGATCTTGGGGTGTTTGGATTTTGCAAAACCAGGCCTATGATAGGATGCATTGGAAGAGGCAAATCAAGCACTTAGATGTCAACAATGCCAATCTCAAAGCACAGTATTATACATGAGAACCCCCACCACGCAATGAGCAGGAGCATAAGACGGACAAAGAAACAAACCATGTTGCGGGCAACAATGAGACATACACACGGAGGCATTGAGAATTTGTAAAAGGAAAGCAGATATAGCTAGGTACTTTTGAAGCATGTGTCACACAAATTCACCAGCGAGTCACCAGCACCAGCACGATAACAGGGAATACCTGAAGCTTAAGAGGTCAGAAGAGGAGGCAGCGCATCAGGCTGCGGTGAAAAGATCAAATTAAGCGGAGGCGTCGTCTGGCTGTCCTCGTTCAGTACAGTCGCAATGATAGACCGCCCCGCAAACGAGCGTCCAGCGAGTGCCTTCAGCCCAGCCTGTGTGTCAAGTGCATCTATAAACTTGACATATACCCGCCCAACACCAGCGGCTTCGTCTGTGCACTGTGCATCGAGAGCAGACTGGAAGGCTGTCTCTCCAGCCACGAATTTTGTCTTGTCCATCTTTATCGGCCGAGGGATACGTAGATCCTCTACAGCACCGTATCGAGAGCATTCTTCTTTGACATCTTCATAAATGTCACCATACTCCTGGTCGTCTACGAGATCTTTGGGAGTGACCATGTTGAGCATGAGTAGGATACGTGCATCCAAAGTGTTGCTTTCACCAGCTGGCATAATGGGGCGAGGTATTTCTGGGAACTGGTCGTAGGGCAAGTTGGGCATTCCTGGTTTGGCACCGACAGATGCGTGTTGCACGACGAGATATTTGTCGCCAAGTTCCATACCGTTCAAGCTTTGAATAGCGACATCAGTAACAGAAGCATCCACATATTCAAAGAATGCAAATCCCTATTGCACGGTTAGTCGGCAACGAAGAGTATGCTACAGACCCCTCACCTTTGAAGGACCGTTTCCATTCTCCCGAACAAGGTTGAAAGCCTTGAGCTTGCCAAAGCTCTTGAGAAGTTCTTGCACCTGCTCCTCGTTGAGGTAAGCTGGTAAACCTCCAATGAACACTTTGTTGATCGAGTCTGGAACGTTGGTGGAAACCACACCAGGGACATGGACGCTGACTGGGATCATCTCAGGGCCGCCGTAATCCTTTGGTCTATGAATTTTCAATGGACCGTTGATGAAGATGATGCCATCAAATGCCATGGCTGCTGTTGCATCTTTGGCGCTTTGAAACTAGATCGAATTATGTAAGTGCCGTTGGATTGAGCCATATTGCAATGATCACTCACCTCGATGAACGCATAATTTTTCTCATAGTTGCACTGAACCGCAAGGACGGGTTTGCCTGGACCACCTGTACCAATGCTCATTTTGATCATCTTGCTGTTGAAGAAGTCGGCGAGGTTCTGCTCGTTGACGTCGGATGTGATGCTGCCAATATACAGGCGCTGCGACTGCCTAGACAAGTTAGGGTTGCTGCCTATGCCCATTCCAAATGTCTGGACGGGAATTGGGGGGGGGAGACCTGGAATACCGAGAATCGGTGGAACCTGAGTATGGTTAGCACCAGGGAGGTTGAAGAGACCTGTAGATTTATAGTCAAACGAGCTCCACACATGACGACACTCTCTTACCAGTTTGCTTCGCTTGCATGGCAGAATACTGCTCATACCCTGGTGCATGGACGTCCCATCCAGAGGCCTTGCATCTGCACTGTGACAGGGGAACACTCCCTTCGGGAGTCGGTGACCTCCTCTCTGGCGTAGCGCCACCGCCAGCGTCTTTCCGTGCTCGACCCCCTCCGCCCCACCCCCACCCCCACCCCCACCCCCACCCCTGTGAGCAGGCGAGCCCTCTTCATGCCCTCGATGGTGACCACGCTCATCATCGTGCCTGAACTCGCGGTGCCTATCATCATCCCGCCTATGTTCCTTGTGCTGCTCCCTCTCCACGTGCGGCGGCCCACCACCACCACCGCCACTGGCGCCACCATAGTCTCTGTGCCTATCGTCCCTTCGTGGCGAGTACCGCTCCCTCTCCCTCTCGCCGTGCCGTTCCCTATCCCTATCTCTATGCCCATGCGGCTCCCTATGCTCCCTCTCACTGTCCCACTCTCCATGATGTCCACCTCTGTGGCCTTACTCACGCTCCTGATCACGATTTCTGCCCCCGTTTTCGTACCTTCGCGGTCGTCGTTACGGTGTCCTCGTTCTAGAAAAGAAACAAAACCAAAAAGTTCTCATGAGCAAATCTGCGGTATTTCTGATGATGGACGGACAAATTCAGCAAGATGCGGGTGGGGCATGTGGACGAGAACGAGACTATGGGCCATCGATGCTCGATAGGCTAGCTAGATATGTGAAAAAGGGACACACACACGCATGCATGTACATGCAATGAAAGGGTGGAGGAGAGAGGAATGCACTGATGAGCATTGTCGTTGTCGCTGCACAAAATAAAGGGAGAAGGAGGGAGGTGAAAGAGGTCAGGAAAAAGAAAAATGTCAAGTACCTCCATCGCCTCTCTTCGAGTACGAGCTGGCTTTGACTGCCAAAGTGAAAAAAGCCTGCGTATAGTATCTGCACAAAAGGATTATGTTTTAACTTACCTCCTGTGTCTGCCATCATCTTTGGAGCCTGAGTGAGGGTGTGTGTTTACTTGTCGAGGTGGATGATGATGAGCGAGAGAAAGAAAAAAGGGAAGTGCTGACTCATCCTCTCAGTAGACCCCCGACACTGCCACACAGCTTCCCAGTGAGACTTGTTCGCTCACAGTCGTCTCCTACATCTCTGCTATGTCCACCGACTTACCCTACGCTGTGGATGCTCAAGTCTCGCTATCCTATGACGAACTCGAGGTGCGTATACTGTTGATCCCATCTAGTTGCATCACTCAGCACTCAGCCACTATCACCCTGGCAGGTCCTCTGATTACAATACCAGAAAGAACTTGCCCAGTTGCACGTCACCGTCCAGACCTTCAACTACGTACAGGGCCTCGTGAAAAGCCCCAACCATGACCATGGAAATCGCGGATCAGCAGAAATGAGGAAGAACGGGGCAGCGACCAGGAAAGGAAACATGTCTGCCTCATGGCACATGCGATTCCACAAGTCGCGCTCAAATCCCTGGAATCAACCTCCCGCTCACATTGGTCAACCTCCAGTTCTGGTTCAGGTCACGGACCTTGCTTGCCAACTCAGATACCTGGTCATGTTCAATGTCGAGGTAGGGCTTGACGTGTGTGGTCGACCACCATGTCTTGTAGTTCGTGGAGTGGTGGAGTGGTCGCCTGCCTCATGCGACATAAAAATGAAGCAACTGTCAGGTGGGCCACGGGTTCCACTTTCCATCTCCTGTAATGCCAGCGAAGAGGCTGGTCAGCCAGTATCAGCATCAGCATACATCAACTTCCACAATAACGCCAACTGCTGGCTCAGCAAAGAGCTGAACTGACCGCCTACATCAAATTTACAGACGATCCACATACGCCACCCAAAGTACTCATCACCACCACGTCGCCCAAGGCATTGAAAGCAATGCATGATCTCTGTGATGAGCCTGTTGGCGTGTTTCCTTGAGTATGTGCGGAGGAAGAAAGGAAAGGGGTATGAAGTGGGGTAGACTGCGGGTGGGGAGGCGGTACAAGCATTTGGTGATTGTGAATGACGACATCAAAAAGCGGAGTGAGTGTTCTTCACGCTGCACAGGTACTTGCGTGCACTGACAGAGCACTACCCCAGCTACCCAGTGGACGATTGCAATGCGTTGATTTGCCTTGCAAGCGGCTACCCGATTAAATTTCACTTGCTTGTATGTACTCTGTGGTAGATCAGTGAGCAACAGAAGGTACTCTTCTGACACACTGGATCGGAAAGCTGCCACCCAAGGATCTAATGCTCATGTGGTAGTATGCATGCTACACAGTCAGCAGGGTGACAGTTACCTCGATCCCATCGGTTGGAACACCACGATTGCACATCAAGCCTTTCTGAGCATACTCACATATCCCCTCACCGCTATACCTGCAACCTGTCCACACCATGTTCCCAAATGGATACTGGGGGTACAATGGGTATCAGGATGCATATTGCCCAGGTAAATCAGTAGATACATCTCGAACCATTGACTGAATGTGTTCCAGCCCATCACCGAAGTGGCCAGGCATGTATTGAAAGCTGCCGGATAACATCCAATGCTTGTGGGCACTCAAACATATTAACCTGGTGTGCTAGGCTAGGAACTACGATGACAGTGAATGGGCATGATCCACGATGATTAAGTTCACGACCCGCTCCCAACTACTTGTGTTTATGTTCTCTTTGGCCACAGTTTTCGTGATTGAAGCTGAATGAACCATGCTTGTATTGCTCTAGGTAAACGCAGTCATGGTCTTTTTCTGATCTTGTACTATGTAATTCCAACAGGGTGAGTAGCCAACATATCGTAAACCTCATTTGCTTGGAGCAGATGATGTGGCCCATTTCTCGCTCTTGCAGGTGAGAATTTGCACCACAACGCTATCCCAGAACCTGGGAAGCACCTTCAAGTTGATGTCCGTGCAACGAAGGTTTGTCGCGTATGTATGAAACAGCTGACTGTGTCAGCAGTGCACCTAGGTATGTATGTGAAAAGGGAACGTCCAAACTCATGGCTGTTTTCACTGATTCCGAAGAGAAGTAGCAGCCCGTTCACTCTATCAAGTGTGAAAAGGATATTTTATTGCTCGTGGTCGTGACAGGCGTCGTTTTGTTCGGATCCGCTGATGGGAGGACAAAGTAACATGACATGTGTGAATATGATTTATTACCACCTGATCGCCTGGCTGGGTGACCGAGGACTGAATTCGCAGGATCACCTCCTTAGGCCTGGATCACCCCCTGATCTCAGCAAATACGCACTGTGGAGACGGTGGAGACAAGTCCCAAATTTCGACCAGGTTTGCAAGGGGCACGTTGACCTTGGACAGATGGTGAACAAGCTCTCAGGTATACTTTATCGCCGATTGAAGGGGTATACCCTCTGCATCCATCTCTGGCTGCCACAGCTGGCGAGCAATCCCCCTAGATATTCGCGCCAATGTATGAGACACATTGCAGTATCCCTAGTGATGTATATCAATATTTTATGAACAAAATGGTAACAGCAAAACAAAAGCTAACCAAGAACTGACAGGGGAAATCACCATGTCAATGGATACCATTCCTCACTAAAAGAAGACCAAATGGTGCACCTCTAACTGTTTGCAGGTCGAAGACTGGGCAAGGTCCTGATCTGTGTATGGAAGTTGATGCTCATACATCTCATACATCATCATCCCTGGGCGCCATCAAGGGTGGGGTGGGATAGGAAATGATCAAAACCTCCAGTATACGTAGTCTGTACAGGGCTCACAGTATAGGTTTATGGCGGTAATAAAAGACAGCAAGCGCGTCCGCCAGACATCAAGCAAACATCATTGTACCATGGATGTTGGTTCTTGATGACAGACTTGCGGATGATCTGCAATGTATGTCTATATACGAGTGCGTCAGTTCAGTGTCTGATGGGATAGGTTCCGAATTCCGCAGCCCAACCAGAAGTGATGGGACCCTACACCAGGTGACTACAATTCAGTTACAACCTTGAATTCGATGGGGGTGTACCTGTTTCTATGGTGGGTTCCTCCAAAAACGTAGGGGGATCAGAGCAATTGGCCACGCATCAGCAGAAACAAAATGGGATATGAAGGACATGGCAAAGGTTCGACCAAGAGGTCCATGTTGTCCGCAGTGAACCTTCATGGACGCGAGTTCGCTACATTGGTCAATCAATACCTTGGCGAGAAGACCGTGGTCGATATTGCGCTGCCTGCTTGCCACTAAAAGAGGACATTGAGAGAAGCCGGCTCTGTGCAAGGATGGTGTCGATGAGCACTGGGTGAAGAGTCTTCCTGCTTGTTCCCCAGAATGGGATGTCAACTAGTACCAGCTTGGAGGTTGAGTCGAGTACGGGATTGAGCTGGGTTGAGGAGGGGAAGGCGAGTTTCGATGATCTGGAAGTCAACATTGATGAGATATATTAGTGCACACCTGTCAAGAATGGAAGCGGAGCGTCAGCATTGTGAATGGTTGACAAGGATAAAGAAAGCAGACATTAAGACAAAATGAAAAGGGGACTGTGTAGTGGAAAGCACGCAAACTGAGATGCCATGCTAGGAAGGAAGAGGCCCAAATTAATGGAGGTCAGGGATGATGTATGCACTCAGGTCTGAAGCCCTCGTCCTCGAGTTGGCTGGCCATCTTGCCTCAGCAAGGTGGCATAAGAGGATGGTCGTGATCTTTGAGGTGGTGTGGAAGAAATAGGAGTAAAGAAACCTTGCACGCTAGCCGATGGAGATGTCCACAGACGTGCAAGGGCAACAGATGAAGAGATCCATCATGGATACCACAGACTACATGGTTGCCCAACCCCCCTGTTTGGGGGTGACATGTGGACCAACGGCAGTGCTTGCAACGAGGCATTTTGTTCACTTCTTCAAACTCCTACCTCTACCAGCTAACTGTCTACCAAAGTCCCAGAATTACAATCTCTCTGACCAATGCCTAAGAAAAACCACAAGACTGTACAACCGTCTGGTGGAGACGCGGTATGTGAACTTGCCAACTTATTACGATACTGAGCAGGGCTTGATCTGATTTCATCCCAGCAGCTTCCTCGCGCCTCTACCCCCACCGATGCGGACTCAACCTTGACTACGAAAGGAAAGGCAATGCTCAAACAACTTCGCCACCGCTTCCGAAACATTTTTTCCAAGGTATGTCGGTGCCATAAATGCAATCTCTACCAGTTTGACGAACAGGGAGCACCACAGCAAGATGAGCCGAATGGAGCCCATGCACCTGTGTAGGCCATATGAGATGGCCAGACAAGGGTGATATTCGCCCAGGTGGGATGGGCCAGCGGAGTGGGAGCCCGGGACCACCTGTCACCATATAACAGGGGTGGGCTACATGGCTTGGGATTATCATCATGGGATATGCATGGGCTATGGTGTTGGTTAAGGTGGATTAATCAGTCATGTGTAGGTGTTGTCACCATGTCATACGAGTGGGCCCAAATATTACTATGTGCATGTTAATAAATTATCAGCACTGCTGGTTTACTACCGCGGGATTACTGCCGCGGGAGGGCTGCTGCATTGCTGATAATTTATTGATTACTGCTGCAGGATTATTTACTGGGGATTACTGCTGCAGAGGTTACTACTTGCTGGTATATGCTACCAGTGCGCAAAACCTGCTGATTCCAGTCAAGGGTTTGCCACGGAATGGATGTCCATTTGCAGGTTGATGACCCAGGCGGATAACCACCCGCAGGTGGTCAAGAAGGATAACCATTATGTTATCAGGAAAGGTGGTTTATAATGAATGCACTAACCTTTGCCTTCAATATCCTGCCAGCACCCTTACGGACAACCTCTGCATGCCCCGCCAGAGGGATGGCCATCCGCGGTTGGATGGGGGTCAAGGCGGATAGCCATTATATTATGCAGGAATAGTTGTTTATAATCAGTCCGCCAACCTCTGCCTTCAATATGCTACCGGAACCCTCATTGAAAACCCCCCACATACCCCTGCAGGCAGATATCCATCCGCGGATAGATGGAGGTCAAGAAGGATAACCATTATATTATGTGGGAGTAGTTTTTGATAATTAATACACAAACCTTTGCCTTCAATATGCTACCAGCACCATCATTTGAAAACCTTCACATATCCCCGCAGGCAGATATCCATCCATGGAT
>Ga0307518_10003092_pt1 | contig 12036 bp, 16 predicted proteins | sample 25_EM_MG_FD_203889 | JGI IMG/M metagenome (GOLD analysis project Ga0307518, IMG submission 203889) | Populus trichocarpa ectomycorrhiza microbial communities from riparian zone in the Pacific Northwest, United States - 25_EM | ecosystem: Host-associated > Plants > Roots > Unclassified | place... | reverse complement strand
TAAATTGGCTTGTAACGGATTCGAACCCATGACTACATAGTATATAATGTTACTAGAATTCACGATAGTTACCGCTAGGCTACATGCCCATCCCTGTTATTATACATGAATGCATGGTAATCACTTATTTGCTGTACTAGTACTGAAAACCAATGTATTGCAAGTGTACTATTACTACAGATTTGTATCAAGTGCTGCTGCCTCTGCCTCTACCTCTACCACCCCTACCCCTCCCTTTTCCTTGAGCTGGTACATCAGTTGTCATATTACTATTAATACTAGAAATGGTAGTGACTACAGGTTCTTCATCAGGGAGATTTCCATCTGAGGACAATGGTGAATCTGGAGCCAGCAGCATGGGTATTGAGTCTTGGTGTGATGGAGGATTATCTTCATTGGCATCACTGTCATCCGACAGTCCTCTAGTGTCCATTGCTGCAAGTGCAGCATCAAGCTGTGCAGTTAGATCCTCCTCTGCCATAGTACCCATCTTCGATTTAGCACCACCCATTCCAGGCTGTCCGAAAACAAATGTGTTCATCTCAGTTACAACAACCTGGACATGGGTGTCGGTCCATTTGATGATAAGCAAGTGTTTGTACTCTCAAAAAACGGAGCAGTACATGATTTTCGATGTCACCCCAATGCCAGTCCCAGGGAATTCATTGTCTGGGGAGAGGAGAAACATGCACTATCGTTGGAACGAGTTAGATCAACAGGATACTTTGATTAGCTGTTGAACACTTACAATCATTGTGGCCCATGTGATACATCCTGGCGTTACCACTGAAACTTGCCACTTTTTACCATTAGTCTTTGGCCCACTATGTCAAAGAAAGCTGTCCGCCAACAATGCTTGTCCCCACAAAGCTGACTTCAATATCTATTGCACTGTGTAAGAGATTTGGAAGCAACTAGGTTACGTTGACTCATACCTGGCCAAGTGGTTTCCAGTTGGAGAACAGTTTTCTCATGTTTACCTTCATATCCTTGAACAAGAATGGAAACCAGATGCTGTAGTCTGGCTTGACCGTGTCCTTCACCCCAAGCATATCTACAATGGCTGGAACAGAAAGGCAGTCAAAGTTTGGGGCGAAGTTACTCTTTGGAAGGCCAAAGATATTCTCAGTGTTGTTGCACAGCTTGGGCAGAATGTCAGAATGGCCAGTTTGCATCGCATTCAAAAACTAAAATTGCTAGTGTGAGAAACTGTTATGACCATGTCCAACTCCGGGTCTTATCCAGATACTCTGGTCACATCGCAGCCCTATGGCCCAACTCCGGTCACTCTCAGTTACTCTGGTCACAGTCGTGTAGATAACCCTCCGCTAACTACGACCCTTGGTCTAGTCTGCATCCAGTCCTTACCATACTTCACTGTCAACCCTGCTTGGACATGAGTTCTCCGTGTACTTGTTATATCCCTAGCCTTGTATCATTTTCACCGGACCTGATTTATTTTACTCAGACCTGACTTTGTTTTCACTGGACCTGACCTAGTCCTTACTCTGGTCATTCCTTGTCTGCCTTTAGGCTGTTTACTTGTCACCGTATATACTTGTCCCTAGTTTGCACTTAGTATAAGTACTCAGTAGACTATCCTGTACTCCTCAGTCTGAAATCAACTTAGTCACTACTCCAGTTCCTGTCTGTTTCCGTCTCCATCTCTGTCTCCAACCTCTTGACCGGAACCTATGCAAGGGATCAATGCATGTCATCCTTGTCATTGAATCCAAGCGGTCACCAACTCTGGCCAGACTAACTTCTTGTCCAGCCCTCTGCCCTCCTCCTTCGTCTGTTTCTGTCCAGACTTGACCAGACCCCCTACCGGAGTAGATCCGGACTTGACAGTATTTCAGACTCACACTTGTGTAGGTTCACTATACAAACTTGTATGCAAACTAGTTTCCATTTCCCCATGACCATGACTACATGCTCTTGCGCTTGTACTGCTGCCGCACTCGCTGAAGAAGCAGGTGCAGTAAATGACCTCCACCTTTCTGCCACACAGCAAGCCCTGTCTAACTGCAGGCAACCCCCGGCTTCTGTTAGCCAATTCCGGAGCTTCACAGCTTGAAACCCCACAGCATCTATGACTCCATGTCGAGATGCTGCGTCTCAGAGCCTTTGTGGTTCTGCAGACTTAGGTCACCATGAATCTGTTTCTGGTGATCAGTTTCCCTACCATCGTGACTCCACCCCGGAGTGCTGTGAACCCAGTTGTTTCCAATGGTTCGGCCCGGAGGACAGTCCCAGAGATGACAACAACAACAACAACAACAACAATGAATTTCTCAATGCCACAGAAGAGCTAGACCCTAGTCTGGCTGTCTTCCACAATCTTTCTGTCGTTGTCAACTGCCTCTCCCGCTCCTCTCGTCATTCAAACGACTCCTCTTCCTCCTGTGCCAAGGTCCAGTGCAAACTATGTTTCCAGGATCACACCAAAGCTTTCCGCCAAGATAGGGCAAGAGTAACATTTGCCCAGTCCTATCTAAAAGGTATGACGCTGGAATGGTTCGAACTGGACCTGCTGAACTCTGGCAATCTGGCTGACCATCCACACTGGATGGACAGTTGGGTCCACTTCATCACTGAACTCCAAAGCACCTTTGGACCTCACAACCCCATCACTGATGCTGAGCATCAGCTCAAGCATCTCTGGATGAAGGATGCTCACTGCGTTACATGGTACATAGTAGACTTCAACCGACTCGCCTCCCAGGTCCAGGACTACGGAGATGGCATGCTCTGCCGCCTGTTTTACTCCAGCCTCCCAGATTGTCTCAAAGATGAGATAGCTCAAGTTGGGAAACCCCTGACTCTGCATGGGCTTCAGGCTCTCTGCCAAGAGATTGATGCGTGCTATTGGGAGCACAAAGACGAGATTTCTCGCACAACAAAAAGCCAGCCCACTTCATCCCCAACCAAGTCCTCCAACTCCGGATGCAACTCATCCAACTCCAGTCAGGAAAAATCCAAGACCAGTAACTTCCCCAGCTCTGCCAATCCCTCTGGCTCATCAAAGGCAACCAGCAACCAGTCCTCCTCCAGTTCTAGACCAGACTTAACCAACAAGCTTGGTAAGGATGGGAAGCTGACCGCAGATGAGTGCAAAAGGCATCTGGATAACAACCTCTGCATGTTCTGTGAGGGTACCGGTCACTTCACGGACAACTGTCCAAAGAAGACAAAAAAGGCCAAAGCTCGCGCTGCGGCCATCGTTGCTGAGTCCGGTAAGACAGACTCAAACTCGGGTGCCAACTCCGAGTCAAAAAAAGAGTAAGCAGCTCCTGGCCCTCCGCACAACCGGTGAGCTGTGTTGACTCTGGAAGTGCACCCAAGGAGGCTTGCCTCAACATGTCCGCTCTTTACAATCCTAATTCTCTTATGCCACATGTTATCCTCTTATCATTTGACTTACCTAAAACCTGCACACTTGTGGACTCCGGGTCCATGCATTGCTTTGTAGATGTACAATTCGCTCACAAAAACAATATTACCACCTACTCCATTCCTCCAATTACACTCCAGCTCTTTGATGGTACATCAAACTTTGTAATCACTCGAGCTGTCGATATATCAGTGAAATTCCCTGCATCCGGTGATGTCACCCCTATGACTTTTTACCTTGCTCTGCTGGATTCTGAATGCATGATTGTTTTTGGACATAACTGGCTCACCCGCTACAATCTGTTGATTGATTGGGTATTGAGCAGTTTAACATTCTGAACCCTTGCAGGAAGTTTGCCAGTGCCCCCGTTGACTCCCTCTCCGGTTCAGTCTGGTAACCCTATCTCTGGCCTCTCTGGCCAATCTGACCCTGGCCTCACGCCATCTGTCAACACTCCGGTTTGCACCCCTCCCCACATCTCTCTGATCAACACAGCTGCATTCATGCATGCATGCAAATTAGAAGGATCCACCAAATACCAACTTCAGCTATGTCCCTCTGACTCAGCAAAGGCTCGTTCTTCCTCTGTCTCTACTTTGCTGGACTTGGACATTGTCCCTCCAGAGTATCATGATTATGTGGACGTGTTCAGCAAGGCGAAAGCCTCTGAACTGCCCCCACATCGTGACTACAACTTGAAGATCGACCTTGAAGAAGGTACCTCTCCACCTCTGGCAACTCTCTACTCACTGTCTCTGGTTGAGCTCTCCACTCTCCGGACCTTCATCAATGAGAATCTTAATACAGGTTTCATCCATCCTACCACTTCCTCTCATGCTGCTCCAGTCCTCTTTGTAAAAAAGAAGGACAGCTCACTCCACCTCTGCGTTGACTTTAGAGGCCTAAATAAAATCACCAAAAAGGATCGCTATCCACTCCCCCTTATCTCTGATCTTTTGGACTCACCCAGCCATGCTAAAATCTATTCAAAGATTGATCTCCAGCACACATACCATCTAGTCTGGATTTCTCCAGGTGATGAGTGGAAGACCACCTTCCATACACGCTATGGGTCCTACGAGTGATTAGTAATGCCCTTTGGCCTCACTAATGCCCCTGCAGCATTCCAGCACTTTGTCAACACTATATTCACTGACATGCTGGATGTCTGCATTGTCGTGTACCTCAACAACATTCTCATCTACTCCAAGGATATGGAGTCCCACCAGCAGCACGTCCGGGAAGTTCTCCACTGACTCAGGTTGCATGGCCTCTTTGCCAAACTGGAGAAATGTGAGTTCCACTCAGACTTGGTAGAGTATCTTGGCTATCGCCTATCTCCAGAAGGTTTGACTATGTCTCTGGACAAGATCCAAACCATCTCTGACTGGCCTGAACCTCAAAAGGTGAAGGACATCCAGTCGTTCCTGGGCTTTGCCAACTTCTACTGCTGGTTTATATTCAACTACTTGGACATTGTGGTCCCTCTCACCTGGCTCACCTGGAAAGATGCTCCTTGGAACTTCTCCGAGGACCGTTGATGTTCCTTCAACACTCTCAAGCACGCCTTCACCACTGTGCCCATACTCACTCACTTCATTCCAGATACCCCTATCATTGTGGAAACTGATGCCTCTGACTATGCTGTCGCTGGTATCCTGTCTATCACTTGCACCAATGGAGAGATTCGTCCGGTCGCATACTACTCCCGGACTTTGACTGCCCCGGAGTTGAACTATGACACCCACAATAAGGAGTTGCTTGCTATCTTCGAAGCATTCTGGAACTGGCACCATTACCTCGAGGGCTCCACCTCCCCTATTGATGTTGTCATGGACCACAAAAACCTCAAGTACTTCTCCACATCAAAAGTACTGTCCCACCGGCAAGCCCAGTGGTCTGAATTTTTATCTCAATTTAATCTTGTCATTTGTTTCCGTCCTGGAAAACTTGGTGCCAAGCTGGACACTCTCACTAGATGATGAGACATCTACCCCAAAGAGGGGGATAGTGGCTATGCCCGGGTTAACCCCCAGAATCTTAGGCCGGTATTCACTCAAAAACAGCTCTCTAATTCCCTTTGCACTACTTACCTAGAGTTTCTGGTCCTCCATGCAGTCACAATCATGGATGTGGAAACACTCCATAGCGACATCCTCTCTGCACTACCCTCTGATCCCATTGCCCAGGCCCACCTTGCAGATCCACTGGACTCTTGTTGGTCCACCAATGAGGCTGGATTCCTTCGACTAGATGGTCAAATATACGTACCGGACTTGGATGACCTCCATCTCCGGGTACTCCGGTATCGACACGACCACCCACTTGCTGGTCACTTTGGGCAAAACTGGACTCTAGAACTAATCTGGCATGAATACGCACTGAGATTGCAGTCCTACCTGCAGGAAGGATTGTATGGACAAATAAAGCCACAGGAAAATTACCGTGGTGTAGCACAGCCGCAATACACATGCCCCTAATGACTTAGGCCATACACACAATGTCCTGGGCATGTACAACTGTGTAAATATGATTTGCACAGTTAATGCACTGAACTCACAGTCCTACCCACAGGAAGGATTGTATGGACAGATAAGCTGCAGGAAAATTACTGTGGCCTAGCACAGCTGCGCTGTACATGTACCTAACAAATAAGGCCATACACACCATGTCCTGGGCATGTACAACTGTGTAAGTATGATTTGTGCAGTTAATGCACTGAGATCACAGTCCTACCCACAGGAAAGATTGTATGGACAAATAAAGCTGCAGGAAAATTACCATGGTGTAGCACAGCCGCAATGCACATGCCCCTAATGACTTAGGCCATACACACAATGTCCTGGGCATGTACAACTGTGTAACACCTATGGTTCCCACAGTACAGGTAGTATTAGAGTAGTGGTTGACAGGTGTCAACTGGTCTAAGATGACCTATTTGAGCAGAATACCACCTATATGAATAATTCTAAATAACGTATATGACTTGTAGTAGGAAAAATCCTATTAGTCCCTCGGAATAATTAAGGCTAACGTAGACCAGGCACCTCATGCCATATTTGGTAATGGCAGAAGCGCTGACATCGGCCGCCACTGCTGCTGCCCTTGTGCTCACTGTCTCACACAGGGAGCTCACTTATCACCCCTATTTCTTATGCTATAAACATGGGACTTTCACATCCATGCTCCTCGGGAGCTCCGCAATCCATCTATAGTATACAATACCTAGGGTACATGCAAAGGGCTACTACAGCAGTAACATACAAATAAATGTGAATAATTATGTAAGTGACATGGACAAGTATCACTTGGATGTTACAAGTGCTTCAACATACGAATAAATGTGAATATTTATGTGACATCACCGACAACATGCTGTACAGAACTTCAACATATGAATAAATGTGAATATTCAAAGGACTCGTTGGCATTGGTGGCAGTATCCTACGTGCTCACCATTGTGCACAGCAACCACACACATTCAACACCGAATACCACCCTGGGTATATGAGAAATGATTCACAGTAGTACTCTACTTGTCCATGCCATCCTCATTACCACCCTCTGTCTCCTCGTCAGTAGACAATATGTATTCGCGACTCTTCGTGGCCCTCCCACCCTTTGCCTACTTTGATGGGCGCCCACTTTGCTTGGTAGGTTTGTGCTTTCAAGGGACCCCAGCATCGGATCGCTTTTTGTGACTCGGCTTCACTACCTCCCCAGATTCTTGGCGGACCGTAAGGTCTTTCATGAAGTCTTGATGTTCCCGCGAGGACATCTTGACAAAATAGCACTGGTTCGCCCTGAGTGCATCTCGAAGCTGACGGATTAACTCGACATTGGCAATGCTGCGTGGACTCATGAAGGGAACGGTCTCAGGCCATCCCTTCTTGTCAATGCCGTGCTTGAGCTTGATCGCACTGTCAAAGTTATGGTAGTTAAGGCGTGTCTGATTGCCTACAAGTCGACCTAGTACAACTTGTTAGCCGCGAGAGAAAAAAGGGTAAACGCAGACATACGGAAGCTTGTTTCGATCAAGCGCACACACTCTCTCTGCATGTTCTCCAGTGATTCCCATTGGGCGATGTCTAGACAGCACTGTCACACTCATGGAAACTGCGGAACAAGAGCGACTTACTCTTATTCTGGCTACAACCCCACAACTCGAACTGCTTCACGACTTGATCTGGCTCCAGCTTCAAGACATCCTCCCAGAAATCCATGGCATTGTCCGTGCCGTACCACGTTGCACTGTGCATGTCATAGGAATGACCCCTGGTGACAAAAAGTGTGGCATATATGCCAGTTCGCATAGCAAGACCATCAAGCTGCAGCGGGTGTGAGCGTCCATATTAATGTAGGCTAGTCACGTACATCTCGAATAATACGATCCACGGTAGCGTGGACATCACGTGTTGCAGCGGCATTGGTAGCACGGACGCTCATCCCTTTCTCTGCTCGATGTCGCCGTAATTCGTCTTTGAGTTGCATCTTTGCTTGATCGTCGAGATTCTGTAGGGCGGGATCTTCGGCGACCATCTGGCGAAGCTGTACAAGTGAGTACTTGGAGCCCGGCGCTCGGGCTACCAATAGGTATTTATTGTTGGTTAACCTGGCGAACAAGTACACTGATTGTAACTCTCACCTGTATTTACTTCGAGCGCTTTGGCCCGAATCAAAGCATTAGAGAACGATACTTCACGCGACTTTTTGTAGTTGATATGGCCAGTAAGAAGTTTGGAGATCTTCTCGACAGTGACAGTATGTTCCTGCGCGATGTTAGCAACCTTTTGATCGAGTTCTTCTGCTAGTTTTTTCACAGTATCAGCGAGGGCAGCCTCCTTGCGCTTCTGTTCCTCATTAGCGATTCAGCGCGTGCCCTTCTGCGCATCTGTGAGTGGTTCACTATGACGGATGGGGAGTGTCTGGCGTCCAGGGTTACGCGAGTGCCAAGATGAATTGTCAACTGCCTCGGGTATTCCAGTGGTGTCTTGAGTAACCGACGGGCCATGCAATGCAGGACCAGCATCGTGGGCATCTGTAGTACTGCGAGAATTCGTGACATTGGTGACGCAAGTCGTAGACGGCAGTGATGGGTGTTGCAATTCGGGTGTTAATGGCGGGAGCTGGATCCCAGACGGTGGTGACAGGTTAGACGTCTGCGTAGGAACTTCAGGAGACGAAGGTCGCGAGAGGTGTAGCTCGGGGGATGGTAACTGGATGGATGGCGGTGTGAGGACTGCCGATGCTGGGGGACAAGTAACAGAAGCTGCTGTGAATAAATGAGATCTTGGACTTGCTGGCAGCAGATGGCAATAATGCAAACTTACAGTATTGTGTTATGTCTTCAGATGGAGCGGGCAGGGGCATGTTGAGGGCTTCCTTGATAAGGGCTTGGATACTGGTATCATACCAGTCGATGTCTTCGAAAGGGTCGGTATTGCATGCTGCTTCACCTGAGAGTTCTGTTGGCTCCTCCCATGTACCATGGGGAGGGAATGGTTGCTGGAAGGCAGAGTGGTGACGAGGGACAATGTACGCTGAATCGAACTTGGATGCCGCCGTTGCATTGTCCTGTGGATCGACACCACCACTCGCCTGACCAAATGAAAAAGCATCTAAGAGGGAGTTAGTGAAGGAGTGATAAGTGTTCGCCATTGCGTGCTGTCAGCACACAATGTGAGGGTGGAGTTGAGCAGGTAAGGATACTTGCAAAAAAAAAAAAACGATGAGAAGAGGTGTGCACAAATGGATGGATGGGTTGAAAACGAATAGCGCACCACTGTCAGTTCACCCTAAATTTGACATATCTCAAATGTTTGATATATGGACAGCTCGCTCGGTCTCATTTGATGTCCAGGACACTCCACATTTCATGTCAGGGTCACGTGAAATGCTGATACTGTCGCCACAATCTGTAAACTGGGTGCACTGATGAATGGAGGTTCGAGTCAGTTGGAATTCAGACGAGGAGACGACTTACGTGCCAACATGTGTATGCAAACTGTTGCAATAACTCCACAATGATCTAGCATGCTATGTTTGGCATGGTACTTACGGTCTGTATACCTGACTGAGGATCATCCCTAATCGCCCAATCCAAGAGGAGGTTGTAACAAAAAACCACAAGTTGATTTGTTGAGCCTAGCACAACCAACAGAGGCTCACATGTGAGTTAATTTGCAGCATAAAACAGAGGAATCGCATACCTAACATGGGCCAAACAGGTGTTGTGGAGTCAGACAACATGCTGCAAGTCACTGGAGACATGAATGGTGGATTGATTCTGGTGAGAGACCGTAGATCGTCCTGCAGGTATGCAGACATGTCAGTAACTTAGTAAAGCTACTTTACAGCATAAAACAGAGGAATCGCATACCTACCATGGGCCAAACAAGTGTTGTTGAGTCGGACAACATGCGCAAGTCGCTGGAGACATGAATGGTGATTGATTCTGGCAAGAGACCGTAGATCGTCCTGTAGGTGTGCAAACATGTCAGTAACTTAGTGAACAAAGACCATAGATTCCAACCTACTGAAACATGGGGCTGTCAGAAGGTGCCGGTGATGTGCCAACTCTCTGTTGAAGTGCTCTGAGCGCTGAAGCGCTGAAGTGAGATGTGGCTGTTCGCGGCATGATACCTTACATAAGTACATCACTCACTTGTCGAACTTGTCCTTACCATCTACTGTATATATGCCTCCTGCACCTCCCTTGAAGCCCAGCCAGCAAGCTGAGGCTACCAAACGCTGGCTTTCCAAGCCTGGGTAAGCCCTTTTATGACAAAAAACGTACTTCATCTCATCTTGACCAGTGTTAGAGAGGCGCAGAACGAGAAATCATGCATCCGAATGCAACAGTAAGTACTTGCTATGTCCGTATACTACTCTGAATTAACTCGATCTTGTAGACTTCGGGAAAGGTATGCTATATACGTATTGTCCACGCTACTGACATCAACAGATGTAGGAGGAAGGCCATTATGGATGCACAAGTGCCCGTCTGTGAAATCAGCAACCGCCATCGCACACATACAGAAATAGCTGAGGATTCTGACTCAGATCGCGATCAAGCTTCTGACGGAAGTCATTGGCAATCCACTCACCACGACGATATGGATCCAGTCCCCTCGACTCTGCCAGAACTTCACATTGCAATCCATGATTGGCAGACGGAGTGGGAGCCTGAGGCCGACTGGGACCGCAACTTCAACCTTGCATTGCAGCGAGCCAGGGAGAAGAGCTGGGGTTCGGCTGATTGGTTCTTCAGGGAATGTGAAACCCACGCATGCATGGGCCGCCGCTTTATCCGTGTGCTTAGGCAACTGGTCCAGGAGTTGTGCCGTAGCAGAGGGTCCCGAGACAAACTATGTGACACGTTCTTACAGGTTTTTGATCTTCTCATTGCTGTTGTATCTGAGGTGAAATTCTTTGAGGTGAAACTCCACGAGTATGCACCCTCAAATCCACTTAGTAGATGTTCGGATATACACATGTATGGAGTAGTTTAGCTAGCCTATTATCACCTATCCACAAAACATACTTTTCTGGACTATCAGCGTGTGGCCCTTGCGAGATATGTAAGACAACACGCCAGAGCTCAGGCATTTGATGGCGAACAACATAGCAAACAGTTTGCTATTGTAGCATTGTTCTCGTTCAGCATCGTTGAATATATTTGCATGAAATCGGTCCAATGTACAGCGGATCCGTACCATGTATTCTAACCCACTGAATGTGATCCGTGACCATGAAACGTTGCTGATGTGGTGTGTTAGGTACTGCGGTAGAATTCATATCACACTAAGTCGAGATGTGTCGCGACTCACGTCCTGACCCTCCTATGTACACTCCTGCTTGACCTTGCCATAATACAATACAATTCATATGGTATATAGATACTACCTGCTTCCATTACTTGTTTACATGTTGCCTCTTAGCCAGAGATCAAACCTTTACACTTCTGTGTCATGTAGTATGAGAGTAATACATAGAACTTGGCTACTAGTACGCTACTGAGAGTGTAAGTTTACCTTATGAGAGAACCAGTCTGAAATATCTGAAGTAGAATCTACGTCCGTTCCTCTTGAGGAACCCTGCAACTTATTCCAGAATGGCCCACCAGGCTTGGGCATCACACGCAGTTCACCAGCATAGTAAGCCTTGTGGTAGTGCTTCAGCGCATCTTGGAACGTTGTGTAGCTTTTGTAAATGGCACCGCTGACATGAGTCACCCGTTGTGAGTCAAAGTGTGGATTTGGGTCAGAGTAATAACCCAAACACAACACCAACAAAGGACTACGAAAATGTGCGAGTGGTGGTTTGCCTCCGTGGTGTCCAGAGAGGATGTGCTGAGGAGGGGGAGAGGGGATCTACACCAACAAGGTGATGCAGACAGAGATGCAGGATACTCCTGGGGTACAGGAGCAGTAGATGATGAAGGGGATAGATGTCTGGACTCTTCCTAAAGCCTAGGAAGTGTCAAAGCGGGGATTGGGTAGACTGAGACTGAAGCAGCGATACTACACCTAGAGATTGGTGCAGCAAGGGGGCAAGGGGGCTCCTGACGTCCAGAAGCAATTGGAGATGAAGGATTGACAGGCTAGACTCCGCTTGAGCCTAGAGAAATACTTGGACTTGAA
>Ga0307518_10003091_pt1 | contig 12037 bp, 3 predicted proteins | sample 25_EM_MG_FD_203889 | JGI IMG/M metagenome (GOLD analysis project Ga0307518, IMG submission 203889) | Populus trichocarpa ectomycorrhiza microbial communities from riparian zone in the Pacific Northwest, United States - 25_EM | ecosystem: Host-associated > Plants > Roots > Unclassified | place... | reverse complement strand
TTCTTTCTCAATTTCATCCTCCTATAATTTTTTCATATGTCAGATTGAGTCTCTATTCTTTTGATTGTATTTGTTTTATTTAAGGTAATTTTTTAATCTTAATTTTTTTACAATTTTATCTCGATTCGGTATTGCTATTTTATTTACTTCAGAAAAAATTTTAAATTGATTATTTTTTCTCGGTTTCATCCTTCAATATTAAAAAAATATCATAGGCTCAGAGCTTAGTTAAATCCAGAAATAATGGATCTGGCAACTTGCCGAACCCATATATATCCGGGCTCAGCACTTGACTAGACCTCAGGGTACTGGGTTATTACTCTATTTTTAGTTTTTTTTTTAGAAAAAGAATCCAGGTAAAAAAAAAAAACAAAAATAGTGATCTCTAAATTGCAATAAGTATGTAATAGAATTCATATAAATAAATATATTCGAGGGGTTGAAAAGAAAAATATAAAATGTACAAGGAAAAAAAGAAAAAGAAACATCGATGGGCTGTAGACAGACTTGCCAGGAAGAGAGAGAGGGATGGTGGACTTTAAATGCAGCCAACAAATAGTATGTGTCAAATGATCATGACTCATGCACATTGTGTGGAATATTAATGTGCCCAACAAACCACGAAGGAGCTTTAAATTCTCCGGTGTATCACCCCAAAGCCAGCCTTATGAATGCCGCTGGACACCTAACTTAGATTAATTTATAATTTCACAAAGAGCTAAGATTAATTTATATTATTTATTCATTTTTAACCTAATCCTTCTCTCCTCTCGTCTCCTTCTCCAATTTGTTGTGTATTTTAATTCTTTTAAGTGAACAAGTAAAAAAGACGACTGCTCCTGGGATTCCTCTATTATGGAGCATGCTTTATTTGTTGATGGTTTAGAGTATAATTTACTTAGTATTAGCCACGAGATAGTTATATTTGAATTTTTATATTGCTAGATTATTTGTATTGTTGATAATAAAATAATTTTTATTGGAAAAAGACTTGAAAACACTTATGTGATTGATACAAATAAAATTACTAAAAATGTAAAGTGTATCAAAGACTTGGACATACCAACATGAAATTGATTTGAAAACTATATATATAAAAAAAGTTGTTCTAAAGGGCTTACCACATCTTAAATACAAGGAGGGAATAATATGAATGTGATCCTTGTCAATATAAAAAGCAAGTAAAAAGCTCACTTAAAAGCCAAAAATCAAGTCTCTATAAATAGTGCACTTGAACTTCTTCATATAGACTTAAAGCGTGTTTGGCAGTGTGGTTGCGGATGCTTTTCAAATAACTTTTCGTGCCAAAATGCATGTCAATGATGTTTTTTTATTTTTTAAAAATTATTTTTGACATCAGCACATCAAAACGATCCAAAACATACAAATCATATTAAATTTTAGTAAAAAAAAAATTCAAATTTTTTAGAAACGTCGCAGCCGCAACCGCATTCCTAAACAAGCTCTTATTCAGTCTCATATATGCTTCAAGTCTTGGAGATAAAAAATTTGCTTTTATAATTGTTGATGATTATAGGTAGAACTCCGTGACAAAATGGAGTTGTTGAAATAAAAAAATTTCATCCTTAAAAAATAAAAACTATGTAAAATGAATATAATTTGCCTAGACGAAAAGTATTAATATTTTTAGTTATGTTTCAAATCAAGTTTTCATTCCATCTATTTTATATAAAGAGCTTTGGTTTGAAAGGAAATTTAATATCTTTTATTTTTATGTATTTGAATTAAAATGTTTTATTTTGAATAATAAAGATAATTTAGAAAAATTTGATGCTAAATTTGATGAATGTATATTTCTTGATTATTCTTCAATTAGCAAAGCTTCTAGACTATATAATTGTAAAACTTTAATAATTGAAGAATGTGTACATGTAGGATAACCTATTTAATCTTAAGATAAAAAGATAGTCAGCATAAATATTATTTTTTATAGATTAAATTAAATTAAATGATGAACAACACACGGTATCTCTGGAGAAAAAATCAAATGAAAGAACCTATTTATAATAGTTTAAAGAAAATACAAAACATCTTTTCATAAATTAACTAGCATTCAGAGTCATTGTACATTTGTACCGATTTGCTTTTATTGCAAAGTTAACACAATAGACCGACGGTGTAGGGCCTCCTTAATTAAGTTTTTTTTATCAACCACCAGCTGAAACTTAGAAACCAGAAAGTACATGTGGCCTTTAAATCTAATTTACCGATCAAGAAACCACTAAACGTGGTGGGGCTCGGGAGGCGCTGCGCGTGCGATGGAGGACTTGATTATAAACACGGTGATCTGACTCTTGTGGTTCCGTAAGAAACACGTTTCTACTGCGGCCGTACCTAATTAAACACAGGGTACGATATCAGTCCTTCTGGTTCAAATAAATTGTACTGTACACATTATTGTTTTACGTGCAGTGCACAGTGCAGTTTACAATCAAAGTCAATAACCTATATTTTTTTTTTCCTTTTGCTTTTACTGTGGAGTGCATTTATTTTTTAATTTTTATTGTGAACTTCACAGTACACAAGTCTACAGTACACTCCAAGTAAAATTTTATTTTTTAAATTAAGGTTTTAAGTTTTTTTTTAATAATTAATTTTTTTATATTTAGTTATCATACTTTCATGATACTGGTTCCGGGTTTAACGGGTTAATATGATTTGACGGGTTAACCCAGTTAATTCGGGGTCAACTCGTCAAGATTTTTTATACTAAAACGCATCAGTGTTTTACTGTGCACTGCACAATGCAATCCACAGTAAAATATTGATGCCTTTAGTTTTTTTTTCTTTTTTAATGATTAATTTTTTCTATTTATTTATTAGACTTTCATGACACGGATCTCGGGTTTAACGGGTTAACCCAGTTAACCCGTCAATTTTTTTTTCTATTTAGTTATCAAACTTTCATGACACGAACCCTAAGTTTGACAGGTTAATCTGGTTTGAAGGGTTAACCCAATTAATTCAGATTTTTTTTTCTTCAGTAGTTTATTTTTCTTCATGTTGGTTTTTTTTCCTTTGTTTTTTTCTTTTTAATTGATCTATTTAACTATCACACTTTGTTGACACAACCTTACAACAAGACACACATCTAAGGCTCTTGAGTCTGGTATTACAGTCAGACCCACTTAAACTTGAATCGTGCAAGTTTAATATTATTATTAATATTATAAATATTACTCAGTGTTTCAGGCTTAGGTCTTTAGTTTTTTTTTTTTTGGTTTTTTATGCTTTTCACTGTGGACTGCACATTGCAGTTCACAGTGAAAAAGCTGATGCCTTTCGGGTTTTTTTTTGTTTTTTTATGATTTTTTTTTGTTTAATTTAGTTTGTTAATATTAATTTTTTTTTCTATTTAGTTATCAAACTTTCAATATACGGATCCCGGGTTTGACGGGATAACCCAGATTTTTTTTTATGTTTTTTCTTTTTAATTAATTTTTTTCGTTTAATTTAGTTTGTTAATGTTAATTTTTTTTCTATTTCATTATCAAACTTTCATGACACGGATCCCGAGTTTGACGGGTTAACCCGTAAATGTTTTTTTTCCTATTGAGTTATCAAACTTTCATGACACGAATCCCAGGTTTGACAGGTTAACCCAGTTAATTTAGATTTTTTTTTCTTCATTAGTTTTTTTCTTTTTAATTAATATTTTTTTATTTAATTTAGTTCATTAATATTAAATTTTTTTCTATTTAATTATCAGCTGATGCCTTTAGTTTTTTTTCTTTTTGTTTTTTTGCCCTTTTTATGCCTTTGACTGTGGACTGCACAGTACAGTCCATAGAAAAGGGTGATGTCTTTTGTTCGTTTTTATTTTTTTATTTTTAATTAATTTTTTCAGTTTAATTTAGTTTGTTAATGTTAAATTTTTTTCTATTTAGTTATCAAACTTTCATGACACGGATCCCGGGTTTGACGGGTTAGTCGAGTTAATTCTGGGTAACCCGTCAATTTTTTCTTATTTAGTTATCAAACTTTCACGACACGAATATAAGGTTTGACAGGTTAACCTGGTTTGAAGGGTTAATCCAGTTAATTCAGATTTTTTTTTCTTCATTAATTTTTTTTTTCCTGTTGTTTTTTTTATTTTTAATTAATTTATTTAATTATCATACTTTTATGACACGGCCTTGCAGCCAGATCCACATCCAAGGCTATTGGGTCTGGTATTGCAGCCAGACCCACTTAAACTTGGGTCATGCAAGTTTAATGTTATTATTAATATTATAAATATTACTCTTGGGTCAGGCGTTGCAGTCAAACTCAAGACTCTTAGGTATAGATTTGCAGAAAGACCTAACACTTTTAGATTTTATTTTTTTTTAATATTTTTTATACAAAAAAAATTGACCCACGGCATCGCGCGGGTCATCTAACTAGTGCTTACCTAATCCTACTCTCCTTTCGTCTCCATTTCCGATTTATTTTGTATTTTAATTCTTTTAAATGAACAAGTATAAGAGAATTAAGTAGATAATATGAGAAAAGTTTATAAGAAAATAAAGCATCTTTGAATATAAAAGAACTACAGTGATGATGGTTGATGGATAACTCGTCGCAGGTTTAAGAGCTATGTAATTATTTATTATAGCATACAAGTTAACAATCTTATAAGATTCTTTTTAATTTTTATTATGGGTTTTATAAATTGATCTAAGTTGATTTTTTAATTTGACTTACAGTCAAAAAATATTTTGGTTTAAAGAATCTTTTGATTTAAATAAAACAATTGCCATAAAACTGAATTAAATTAAAAATTTGATTTAGTAAAAAATTAAAGTTTTTTAATTTTTAATTTTTTGATCAATTTATAATTCCACCCATCTTCATAAAATTTGCTTTGATCTTTTTTAAAAACATGTTGCTAACCTAAATTATTTTTTTTATTGTAAATCATTTATTAAAAAAAAACTCATTTTTAAATTATAACGTTAGGGATTTATTGTATATTAAAAAAACAAATTAATGTTTGGATATGATTAGCATATCCAAACTCATACTTAATGTCAGGTTAGTTTGGATATGATTAGCATATCCAATATTACACATTATTATGTTTCCTCGTATAAGAATTTATTGTCTTATGGCTTGGATCATTTTATCCTTTTAACAACTCAATAGTATTGTTGTTTAATTATTTTTATAGGTAAGGTTTTTTTTTTTTTTTTTAGGTTAAAGACAAATCTCATTTTATAAGAAAATCTCTGTCTTTTCAGGCTAAATTCTAACCATCCTAAAGTTTTAATTTTAACATTATATTTATTTTTATATTTTTAATATCTGAAAAAATATTCTACAGTGTAGTTTTATACCTTTATATACTAAAATTGTTAACTAAATCCTAACACTTTAAATATAAAGTGAACAAAATGATTGGTGGAGAGTTTTTGATATTTTAATCAAATCCTAATGGATAATTATAAACTGGTTACGATATCCATTTTGCATTTTAAAATATGAGAAAGATGTAATTTTTTTTAATGAAAATATACTTGGAAATTTTTTAGGATTTGACCGTATTCATGAAAACTAAAACTCTTTTTTTTTTTAAAAAAAAGAGGAAATTAATTTAATTTTTTTTAGATTTTTGAATTTTAATTTTTTTGAAATATTTTGATGAAAATCAGGTATTTTAATATCGGATCTGTATTTTACAGTGTAAATATATAATCATATATTATGCAAAATTGATAGAAAAACATCCAAGAAAATCATAAAAACTTTGAAATGATTTTTGGATTTTTTTTTTTAAAATATTTAATATTATAATATTGTTTATTAATATATTATTATTATATATTGGGCTGGGCCCAGCTATGTAGGCCGAGCCCATCCTAGTTGGTTGGTGATGATGGTCGGTGGCTGGTCCAAAAGCTGAAGTCCAAACATATTGATTCCAGTTTGCGAAAAGGACTTAGAACTTGCAATTGTATAATGTGGGCCAAAGACCAGGCTTCGTAATTTAGTTTTCAAATATCTTTCCATTGTCAGGCTGGCATTTCGTGCGTCAACGAATGAGCCCAATTCAGCTCCAAGGCCCTTTCCTTGTCTAACAACCAGGCTACCTGGATCAGATGCCCTGCTCTGTGCATACAAGACTTGAACATGATCCGATTTCAGAGTAGCTAAGGAAAAATCATGAATCAATTAGTTCCATTAAGATTTAATTTTAAAGATTTCTAAAAAGCCTTGTTTTATATCATTTATGTGGGTTTGTTGTTTAATGATGAAGGCTCTTACAAGATTTCTTGTGGTGTCAAACTTGCACAAGTATACTAGTAATTTGTGCCGAAATTTCTTATTATTAATTTTTAATTAATATGAATGTTTGGGTTAACTTGCGCGCACCTCGACTAATCTCACAGATCTTGAAGCTAATGACCATGTAAACCTCCAGTGATCCTGAGATTTGTAAGACTCGAACTGGTGACCTCTAAAAAGTAAATTTAGAGCTGGACCAGTTGAACTACACCCCTTATCATTGAAATTCTTTACTTAATTAGAAGAATAAAAGATAGGATTTGAAATTCAAGTCTTTAACTGTGTCAAATAATCATTTTAATCTAAAATTTTAAATTATTTGAAAAAATCCAAGAATAGTTATAAGCACTGCACGCCTAAAACTTGGGCAACCCCGTTCGTGTGTGCGTATTTTTTTCTGGACATAAACATGAACACGGAATAGGAAGGATATCACCACACTCATTAATAATTAAGTCGTGCTTCGTTTTCAGATTTATATTCGATGCGTTTTACTTTATCAAGTGTTTTCCAAATTCCTTGGGGCTGAAAATGCTTCAAATTACTTCTTTCTAGTAATTTTTATGGTTTTGATGTGAAAATGTTGTAACTATAAACAAGTTTTTTTCTTAAATCATCAATTTGGTAATTTGTTTATCAAGATATTTATGGGATAATTGCATTTTGGTACACTAACTTTACACTTTTTCTCAATTGAGTACATGAAATTGAGTATACTGCCTTTTTTGGAATTTTTCAATTAAGTGCTTCTGTTCACTTGTCATCAATTTTTTATATTAGATGATGTGTTATTTTTCCTTAAAATGCTATTAATACTCTAATTTTCATTTTATATCAATCAAGTATATGAATTTTAATATTTTAATTTTGATATATCAATGTTTTTTTTATCATCCCCATCAAGAAAATTTTTATGATGTCCAGAAAATAACTAATGGTATCATAGTAGTTATTATCCAAGTTCAATTTTAAGAAAGATAAACACATGAAAAGGAGAGAAAATCAAATTCAAGACCCACAAAAAATAATAAAAATATCTTCACTTAAACATTCTTTCTTCTACTTGTTTTTGCCTCTTTTTTAAAAAGTGAATCCAAGAAAAAAACTATTAGGATGCAACTAGTTACTCTCTAAGCACCATGAAATTACTCTAAATCAAGTACTTTAACTCAATTTTTTATTTTCTAATATGAGATATTTTTAGTAAAAGTATCCTCTAAAATAAGATTATTTAGAAAAAAAATTAAAATTAAAATTAAAATAAATCCTTTCAAGATGTAATATCTTTTCAATATTTTAGTAGAAAGTTCAAATTAAAAAACATAAATTTGAAATGTTAAAAACAGAGAAAACATATGGCTAATCACAAATTCACTATAATTTTCATTTTGATCTAAAAATTTATTTTATTTATTTTCCAGTTTCTAGTTTGAGAGATAAGATATAAAGTTGCTGAAAAAACATGAAAGAGAGAGAAAGTTTTCGGTTATTACAATTTTGAAAACCAAAATGGTCAAAATTGGTGTCAAAGGGTTTTATTTGACAAGAAAAGTTCAATGATGATGGTTTTTGATCATTATCTTTCCAAAAAAAGTAAATTGGGGCTTTGAAAGTTTTATAGTTTTGAGTTGTTTTTGTGATTTTAACAGATTTTTTTGCTGCTTTAATAGCATGAATGAGTTTATTGAGATTTATAGGGTATGTTTTTTTTTCATTGTGTTCATGTGAAAGATTGGTTGGAAAAGAAGTTTTCGACCCAAAAGTCAAAAACCCGACTTTCTAATGCTATTTCTGTCACTTAAGGTAGTTGGGAACTAGGCAACATGAGATGCATATTTTTTCGCACCAATGACACGTCATCAACTTTAAATTTTTTTAAAATAAAATGTATACCCATTTTAGAGAAAAACATGTAAGCCCATGCATGTGGCCCTGAGTTTAGAGGCCTAAACATGTTTGGGCTTAAATAGAAGGCAAATTTGAGCAATGCCTAACCTTTCTTATATATTTTTAGTTTACATTAATTTTCAGTTTTAATTTAAATAACAACCTCTCTCTGATTTTTTAAATTGATTTGTTTATTTTTTTAAAATAGTAGTTATTTTTTAAAAAATTATATTTTGTATTTTTATAATTTTTCAAATAGAATATTGTCATTTATATTTTGGATATAAATAAACCATATTTGTATGATGTATTTTTTTTTTAATATTTGTTCTTGATGAGAAAAAAATAACCTCTAAGATAAAAAAAACAAAAAAAAAACACATAAATTCAAAAGAAAAGTGAGTATTAAATATTTGCATAAACATCAATCTTTTTTTTAGAAGAATTATTTACTTAAAAATTTAATATTTAATTAATATTAACAACTTTTTAATAGTTGTTCGATTCAACCATTTTTAATTTTTTTTACTAAACATATATAACATCTTTACATTTTTCAATTAAAAAAAATTATGATACAATAAAATATATATTTAAAATTGATATATTCTTTTAATATATTAAAAATTAATTTGAAATTTTATCTATAACCAACACAAGTTTTAAAACTAGTACTCGAAAATAAATTTGAGCCCAATTGAGTACACTAACTTTACACTTTTTCTCAATTGAGTACATGAAATTTGAAATTTGAGTATACTGCCTTTTTTGGAATTTTTCAATTAAGTGCTTCTGTTCACTTGTCATCAATTTTTTTTATTAGATGATGTGTCATTTTTCCTTAAAATGCTATTGATACTCTAATTTTCATCTTATATCAATCAAGTATATGAATTTTAATATTTTAATTTTGATATACCAATGTTTTTTTATCATCCCCATCAAGAAAATTTTTATGGTGTCCAAAGAATAATAGTATCATAGTAGTTATTCTTTAAGCCAACTTTTAAGAAAGACAAACACATGAAAGAGAGAGAAAATCAAATTCAAGACCCACAAAAAATAATAAAAATATCTTCACTTAAACATTCTTTCTTCTACTTGTTTTTGCCTTCTTTTTTAAAAAGTGAATAAAAAAAAAAAACTATTAGGATGCAACTAGTTACTCCCTAAGCACCATGAAATTACTCTAAATCAAGTACTTTAACTCAATTTTTTATTTTCTAATATGAGTTATTTTTAGTAAAAGTATCCTCTAAAATAAGATTATTTAGAAAAAAAAAAATTAAAATTAAAATCAAAATAAATCCTTTCAAGATGTAATATCTTTTCGATATTTTAGTAGAAAGTTCAAATTAAAAAACATAAATTTGAAATGTTAAAAACAGAGAAAACATATGGCTAATCCCAAATTCACCATAATTTTTATTTTGATCTAAAATTTTATTTTATTTATTTTCCAGTTTCTAGTTTGAGAGATAAGATATAAAGTTGCTGAAAAAAAATGAGAGAGAGAGAGAGAGTTTTTGATTATCACAATTTTAAAAACCAAGATGGTCAAAATTGGTGTCAAAGAGTTTTATTTGACGAAAGAAGTTCAATGATAATGGTTTTTGGTCATTATCTTTCCAAAAAAATTAAATTGGGGCTTTGAAAGTTTTATAGTTTTGAATTGTTTTTGCTATTTTAATACCATCAATGAGTTTATTGAGATTTATAGAGAGTTTTGTTTTTTAAATGTAATCATGTGAAAAATTGGTTGAAAAGGAGGTTTTTGACTCAAAAGTCAAAAACCTGACTTTCTGATGCTTTTTCTGTCACTTAAAGTAGTTGGGAACTAGGCAACATACAATGCATATTTTTTCACACCAATGACACGTCATCAACTTTAAATTTTTTAAAAATAAAATATATATTTATTTTAGGGAAAAACATGTAAGCCCAGGCATGTGGCCCTGAGTTTGGGCTTAGATAAAAGGCAAATTTGAGCAATGCCTAACATTTTGTATATATTTTTAGTTTACATTAATTTTTAGTTTTAATTTAAATAACAACCTCTTTTTGATTTTGTAAATTGATTTGTTCATTTTTTTTTAGATAGTAGTTATTTTTTAAGAAAATTATATTTTGTATTGTTATAATTTTTCAAATAAAGAATTGTCATTTATATTTTGGATATAAATAAACCATATTTGTATGATGTATGTTTTTGTTTTTTTTTAAATATTTGTTCTTGATGAGACAAAATAACCTCTAAGATAAAAAAATAAAAAAACACATAAATTCAAAAGAAAAGTGAGTATTAAATATTTGCATGAGTATTAAATATTTGCATAAACATCTATCTTTTTTTAGAAGAAATATTGACTTAAACAATTTAGTATTTAATCAATATTAACAACTCTTTAATAGTTGATTGATTCAACCATTTTAATTTTTTTTTATTAAACATATATAACATCTTTATATTTTTCAATTAAAAAAAATTATGATACAATAAAATATATATTTAATATTGATATATTCTTTTAATATATAAAAATTAATTTGAAATTTTATCTATAACCAACACAAGTTTTAAAACTAGTACTCTCTATAAAACAAATTTAAACCCAAAATTAAAAAAATAGGCTCTGAATGATTAAAAAAAAATACAACAAGACAACAGAAAAACTTATGAAGTTTTTTTGTGCATATACATACAAAGTTGTGATTTTTGTCGTGTCTTATGTCAAAATTAATGTTCCACCAATTTTCCCTGGGACAAGCTTGTCATAACCCCCTCGACAAAATTTATATAAAAGATTTTCAAAACTACTACATAACCATTCCCTTAAATCCAAAAATAGGTTTTTTTTTCTTTTTGAGTTGGATTGTTTTTCATATGTTTTAATTATTTGAATCAAATTAATATATAAAAAACATATTTCTTTTTTAAACAAAAATAAATTCATCATTTATGAGAATGATAAAAATATTAATTCAATTTTCATAAAAATAAATAAATTAGATAAATTATTTTTCTTAAGACATCAAATATAATAAAACTAATAATTTTATTTTTGAGACTAATCAAATATGTTACAAGTACAAAAATAATTTAAGAATGAATAGATTGGTTATTTTTATTTTTGACTTGGAAATAATAACGGATTATATTTGATTATAAAAGATAAGATAAAAGACATAATTGAATAACCATAGGAGAATAATTATTTTTTATGAAAATTTAAATAAAAAAATAAAAGGAATTATTTTTAACATAAATAATTAGTTTTATTTATGAAAAAAAGGAATCAATAAAATAATTATTTCGTATAATTAATTAAAAATCTATTTATTTTAAAGATTTTCAAATTATTATTTCTACGTTCATATACATGAGAGAAGATAAAGGTATTGTAGCCACTATAGCATTTCTTTTCTCATGTTTGCAAAACGGAAAACAGAACATTTAATTGTCTGATTTATTTATATATTTATTTATTTTATAAATTGTTTTCTAATTTAGTCCAACGCAGCAAATAATTGATATAAATAATGTTTGTATAATTTGTTACTGAAGAAGACAAAACAAATCAATACCCACAACTCCACAAGCTCCAAAAGCAATGACTCGGCACTCACAACTTGGTCACATGGAGGACAAGATTCACTAATAATATAACCATGCTGGTTCTCACTTAATTTATTGGTAACTCTTTTTTTTGGCTTTAGGCATGGCAGGAAGCGAAAATTGTTGACAACATCTCACTTCATCAATATTTTTTTCAACATCTATTTAATATCTTGTTATATTTCTACACGCACCGTCGTATCTTTAACTTTTAATATTTTGAATATTAAAATTATAATAAGATAA
>Ga0307518_10003090_pt1 | contig 12039 bp, 8 predicted proteins | sample 25_EM_MG_FD_203889 | JGI IMG/M metagenome (GOLD analysis project Ga0307518, IMG submission 203889) | Populus trichocarpa ectomycorrhiza microbial communities from riparian zone in the Pacific Northwest, United States - 25_EM | ecosystem: Host-associated > Plants > Roots > Unclassified | place... | reverse complement strand
ATCCATAAGAATTCTAATAGACAACTTATATTTTGCTTGTAAATCTTTTAAACCCAATTAACACTCATTTGCATATTCTTAATTTGAATACTCTTATTTACTTGCATGAACCGGGTGACCTTGCAAAGTCTATTCTTGTGATCCATTTCCCGGCAATCATGTCACGGATACCATTAGCCGAAGCTAATCTTGTAATCCATTTCTCGGCAATCTTGTCACGGATGCCATTAGCCGAAGCTAATCTTGTAATTAATCTCCTGGCACTCCTATCATGGATGCCATTAGCCGAAGCTAATCTCAGCACTCCTATCATGGATGCCATTAGCCGAAACTAATCTTGTAATTAATTTCCCGGCACTCCTATCACGGATGCCATTAGCCGAAGCTAATCTTATAAATACGCTAGACTTTATTTATATTAAATACGATATTTATTGTAGTTGCATTCACCAGAGGAATTTTAAATTATATAAGTGCAAATAGGAGGGAAAATCACGCACCTACTCCGCCTATCTCGTGACCTCCCCTAATAGAAGATCCAATCCTGGTTGCTCCTCCTGAATCACAAGGAAGTTTTTGGTTATGATTTCTTCAAGCTGATATTATAGAGAATCCATATTCATTCATTACTCATATGTTACTTTCTATGCATGTTTCCTTATAATAACAAACATACATATATTAGGTATATTTTCAAAGTTAGTATCTCAATGTGCAAGTGTTCGTATGACTCAATTCTTTTATATTCTTACATATAATATTCACATGAAAGTCTATTGTTACTGTCTAACTTTGAATTGTTACTGTCCAACTGTTACTGTCTAGACATTGAATTGTTACTGTCCAACGGTTGCTATCCAACCATTGCTGTTTGAAATGTTACTGTCAAACGGTTGTTGTCCAACCGTTACTATTTGAACTGTTGTTGTCCAACCGTTGTTGTTTGAACTGTTGTTGTCCAACGGTTTCTGTCCAACCGTTGCTATTTGAACACTAATCAGATTTTTTAAACTATATATAGAGTTCTAGAACTTCATTTTAAATGAGATTGATCTCATTGGAAAGCTAAGACACAAGGCTACAAGTTCTTTGAAGGAAGAAGAACCCAATTCTGCCTCCAAGATAGTCAAAATTGCTCATCAACCCATCAGTCCTATTGCCCTACATAATCAGTCACGACTCAGTCTCGGTTGGTAACCCATAACTGAAGTTCTATATCTCCAAATTGAGCAAGATCAGTTTCCTTGGTTAGCTAACATCCAAATCTACAATTTCTATGTGGAATCCAATTCTAATTCCCTCATCCTCCTACCCGAAATCTCACCGAAAGTCAGGAGACAAGTCTGTCCAGATTCGTCTCCCCCTCCCCTTCACACAATACTTTTATAAACTACTTACCACACACATGAATTAACTTAATTTTAACAATAAGTTCTTTTTTCCTAATTCATGTCTAAGAACCCTAACCTATGATTCAATATCAAGGCATCAATTCATTATCGAATTTGAAATGAATTTTTAAGATCATGTTTAGAACACCTTACCCGGTACGAATTAAGATTTTGATCTTCAACCAGTTGAAGATTTTAAACTCCCTCCTTTCTTTTCTTCTTGTTCAATTTCTTGTTAATCCCTTGTTCACAAGTGTTTATCCCATCTATAAACCCTCAATCTTGGATGAGTTATTGAAATTTTAGTGTTTCTCTCTTAATTTTTCAAGAATGGGTATAAAACTTCCTATTTTCTCTCCTTATGGTTCCTGCTGATTTTTGGTGAGGAGAGAGTATTTATACTCTATGATTTCCCTTATTTGCATTTAGGCCCCACTTCCTTTAAGTGTATTATTCTTTTCAATTAAATCCAACCCTCAATATTATCGGGCTTATTATAATGTCTCGAATTATTTTGCCCAGATATTATGTTTAAAATTTTTTGAATTCCTGTCTTTTATTTAACCATACGCATGAATTTCTTCACTTTTATTTCTCACGTAGTTAGTTTTCAATTTAAGCTACCTTTATTTATATTTTTTTTTTCTGGGGTTTACAGACCCAGTGGCTAGAACGATCTGGATTTGTTAAAAGACTAGCCGGTGCAACAACTCAGCAAAACCCGATCGTCTCGGCGAGTCGACCCATGACCGAGTGAACCCGGACGAGACCCGTTTTTTTTTTCAAATGTGGTTTTTCTCCTATGCCTCTATTTTTTCTTTTTTTTTAGTTGGTTATTAACACTTTTTAAAGTTCACTATATAAATATTAGAAAAATATTTTATTTTTTCATGTGGGATTTGAAACCCTTTAGTATATATACTCTATGTCCCAAGAAAAAAATTATTTTTTCAATGTGGGATTTGAAGCCCTTTCGCATATATACTCTATGTTCACAAGAAAAAAGTTATGTTTTTTCAATGTGGGATTTGAAACCTTTTAGTAAATATACTCTATGTTTCCAAGAAAAAAGTTATTTTTTCAATGTGGGATTTGAAGCCCTTTCGTATATATACTCTATGTTCACAAAAAAAAAGTTATGTTTTTTCAATGTAGGATAAAAAAAAAATTTGGTTTAAATACTTCAACTTAAAATGATAACATAATATCTTTTCAATGTGGGATTTGAAGCCCTTTAATATATATACTCTATGTTCACAAGAAATAAGTTATTTTTTAAATGTGGGATTTAAAGCCCTTTAGTATACATACTCTATGTTCACAAGAAAAAAGTTATGTTTTTTCAATGTGGGATAAAAAAACATTTTTGGTTTAAATACTTCAACTTAAAAGGATAACATGATATCTTTTTAATATGAGATAAAAAAACCTTTTTAAAATATTCTTTTAAACTTCATTATTTACACCATGTATAACTTATATTCACATGGATTTTTTCTTAATTTTTTCATATGAAATAGTAAAACTTAAAATATTTTTTTAATTTTTCCGGGTTGATCCAGGTTGACCCGTGAAACCCGGGACCTGGCCCCTTGGCTGGGTCAACCCCCAGGTCGGGTTTGATAACTATGCCTGGATGACCACAACTGCATCAACTCATCAATCAACGGTCGAAGACAAACATCTATATTCTAGCCTGGATTATCAAGACCAAGTATGACCATAGATAAAAACATGAAATCCAGCCTCATACACATACCGGGTGACAAGTTGTAAACCGTGAGTATAATCGGACAACAAGAATAAGGAGCAGCAAACGACCCGAATAGATTGAATCCGTCTGTACATAACCCAAGATACACGTTCCTTGATTCTGCTGAAAAGTGAGAATGCACACTATTAAAGTGTTTCCATGCTTCACCATCGGAAAGATGCACCATCATTCCATCCACCGCATCATGTGATTGGTGTCATGTCATGTGCTCAGCAGTGTTACAAGAGTCCTTCCCCTGCCAGTTCTGGGTTATAACGAGAATGCCTACATATCTTGCACTTGATCAGCTTAATATTTTCAAGGTAGTACAACTTGCAGAAGTTTGGACACATGTCAATTTTCTAGTATCCTAGACCGAGGGGTTTCATCATGGACTTAGTAAGCATATAAGTTCTCTTTCAGCCTGTTCCTTTTAGGTAAAATGTTTCTCGCTCATTCGATAATTTTTTCATAATCGACCTTACTCAATCCATACTTGATGGTGAACACATGTGCAACGACCGATAATTTATTATGATCTGTTCAACCATCCCATAATGGTTCATCAAAATCTTTCAAAAGATTATAAAACCTGGCCACATCTGCATTAGGTTCTTCATCTACGATTGGACATTAACCAGCATGACCCTGATTCATTCTCATTGCATCCATAATCATAGTCCTATAAAAATTACTATTGTCATCTATAACTCCATGCACGTTGCTAGCACTAGAAGTTGTCTCAACCATCCTTTCTACCATGATCTCGTGAGGAACAAATGGTTCTCCGTGTGCATAACAACACATGTATTTCTCCATGATCTTTTTTATAGAAGATACATCGTTACAAAATCTAAATCAAGAAACGTTTTATTTTTACACCTTATACATGGACACCTAATATCGTCTCCACTAATATTTCTCGGATTAGATATTGTGTAATTAATAAAACCCTGAACCCCATTACAATATTTCATCCTCCGTAATCCTTGGAGTAAATCTCGATACATCTATTTTAATTAACTACGTTAACTAAATAAATTTACAAAAATATTCGTTTAGCTCAAAATTATTCAACCTATTTTAATACTTCTCTTAATTCATTATCAATTATTTATGGAGATACAAAGTTGTACATATTTATGGAAATTACAACTCAAAAATGAAATTGACAAAATATAAAACGGGCCCCTTAAACAAGCTGTTATTTATTTCATCACGAAACACTTAAGTCGGTAATTCGACATAAGTTTCAACAATTTACAAACAAATACAATTTTACAAAATCTAATATAAACTATAACATGTACAAATCATAAATCCATACAACTTTGTTTGAGAAAAAAACAATAAAACAAGTAAATAACCTAACAAAAAATGGTACATTTGCTTAATTAAGGTGTAGAATCCTCAATAAAATTTCAATAAGAACATAGATGATGACAAATAAAGTGTTGTTGTGACTGAAAAAATTATGGGAGGTTGAGTTGTGTTGAGATTGAGGGGGGGTGGGGCTGTTTTGTTGCGGAAGAATTTTACAAGGACGAAGTAAAAATGGAGGGGGAGAGGAGGGTCAAGTGCTAGGTTATATATTAAATATTACCGATAGATTTACCGACAGTGACTCCGTCAGATATTCTATCAATATCAATGTCACATCACTGTATGATTTTCCTGTTTGAATCTCACTGTAATTTCATCGGTAACTGCGTCATACACGTCATTGCACTGTTTGGTTTTTTTCTTCCTTCTATTTCGACTGTGATTCTCTCGGTATATACCGACGACATATTTCTGTTAGTGTTTACTGATGGAGTTAACGATGGAAAAATTCAGTCGGTAAATATCACCGTAAAATATCGACAGAAAAAATTTGTCAGTGTTTTCGTTTCTATTCGCCAATTTTTTTGATAGTGCCTTAACTCTTTTATAAAAGTTTTGTTCTTTTTTATTTTACTCCTCAGTCCAAGTTAATAGTGTATTAATTTTTTTTCCCTCATTGATCAGTTTTTTTATATGTGAAACCTTGCTATCATGATTTTTTTTTTAATATGATTTAAATAAAACCAAATTATTTAGTTGGTTAGGACTAAAATGTACTTGCGATGCCAAAATATTTTACTAAAAAAATAATAAATACCTACAACGTAGCGCAGGCGTGAATAACTAGTGCAATGCAAGTCACATTCCTCTTTGTCTTTTGCAAGCAAAGACTACGGTTACCAAAAATTGTATGATAAGGCAAACGAGATTCATGACCTGGAATTCCACCAATTGCTTGCTTATCGTTGCTAACTTGTCTCTATTAAACAAAGAAAGCTTGCAAATAAGAATATATTAGAAAGGTGCCCGAGTTATCCAACGAGCCGATTTGAATTTTCTTAATATAAGATAAATATGCAGATAATGATAGCATTTTTAAAATATTAAAAACCTCGAGCTATCAATTTGAATAGATTCAACAAATTTAGTTAATTTAATGATATAATTATAAAATTAAAAGATAACAACAATAAAAAAAAATAAGAATGTCAGATACAAAAAAAGTGTTTTACAAATCATGAAAAGACACGTTATAAATATTTTTAAAATATCTCAACAATCTTATTTTAAAATAAAATAAAAATTAAATGAGAATGAAATAATCTTATAAAATGAAAATTGAAAATATGTGAAGCTCAATTACCAGCAAAGCAAATACTGAAGGATGAATTGAAAAAAAATTAAAAAAACCAAAAACAATTAACTTAAGTCAGCACGCTAAACACGGAACCAATTTAAAAGGGCGAGATAACTCGTACAAAAGAAACTAAATAAGACAATGAAGATAAACTTTTAGGCAAACAAAATAATTAAGGGTGAAACAAAAAGATATCAATAAAAAAAAACATTAGGAAAAAAACCCTCAAATTAACCTAGGTTAACTTAACTATCTTGCGACCTGAGATATGAGATTGAAAAAAACTATCACAATACACACACACACAAAACACAAATCATGCTTGAATATGAAACAAAGACAGACTTACCAGAACGAGATTATAAAATGTTTTTTTATTTTGATTTGATTAAGAAAATAAAAGTTTAATCTAGATTTTTAAAATTTTTATTTGTTTTCTCATTGTCTCTTGGTTACGAAACAGAAAAGATTGGAATTATAAAATGCATTATCACTTCATCATATCAAACTTCAAAATGAACAACTATAATTTATGTGAAAGTGGAGAATAGAGAGAAGGGAAAGATTAAGAGAGTGCAAGGCAATTGTGAGTGTGAAGACGAGAGGAAAAAAAATTAAGAGAGAGAAGGGAAAATATTATTTATACCAAGAACTCAGGTTACTTATTTTGGGTTATATAGATTGGGTCAAGTTGAGAGGGTTTAAAAAAATCTCAACCTGCATCCGACTATTGATATCCATTTAATAGTTTTTTTTATTTACTATTTTCACATTCGGGATATCACGGCGACCAATTAAAATTTCTTGATTGGAAAAGAACAGATTATTTGGCATCTCGTTCTTTGGGGAAAGATGTCTAGTTCAAGGAATCGACACCTAGTATTATGATCACTAGAAATCATAACTTATCAACAGAGATTTTATGGTATGAGACTGGTTAAGCGAAAGGGAAGATGCTATCACCCTTTAAACGTCCTACATGAGGCAAACTGTATTGATGGTTTTGTCTAAAATTGCTAAAAAACATTTTTTCTCTTTTTTTTATTCTTCCTATAATATTCTTGACTCTGACGTCAGTGAACAATTTACCTATAAATATTTCTAACTTTAATGTTGGTAAATATTGCACAACCCAAAAAGTATGATATTCATGACTCTAGCGTCAGTGAATAAGTTCGCAAAATTTGGATTTTTAATGAAGAAAAAACAATTTTTTTATGCCTTTTTCTTTTTGTTTACCCTTTTTATTATTTGTTTTTTTAGAAAAAAAAAACATTGCACAACATATTTACATTTAATAGTAATGGTCTGCAGATTGAGCATATAGCATAAAAAAACGAAACAAAAGGAAAAAAAATAAAATGAAACTTGAGAGGCTCACAAATAAATCAAGATAGTTGCCCAAATATTTTAGGAATTTTTTGATATTGAAAAGGGAATAAAATATATGGACAAAGCATGAGAGTGTGTTTTGCAAAACATATAATCTGGTCGGCTGGGCCTGGCCCACTCTCTTTTTTGGGTGGGGGTACAGGCTGGGCCGGATCTAGTCAGCCCGGCCCGGTTACTGGTTCAGACCAGTAACCCATTGGGTTGTCTTTCCCGCAGGCGTGTGTGAACTTAATCACACACGCCTGCTACAGTCGTTGGTTAATTAAATTGTGAAGAGAGGGAAACCAAAGCACCGGATGCCGAAGCTTGAAGATGATGGCGTAGCGTTGGAGAGCTTTCCTTCTGCTCTTCCCCTCGTTCCTCTTCTCTGTGACCTCTTGTTTCCTTTCTTATCTCTTTTTTTTTTTGGTTGTTCTCTCTCTCGGTCTCTCTATCCTCTCTGTGTGTCTTCCCCCTGTTTTCTGCCCTTTTTTTTTCCTCTCTTTTTCGTTCTGTTTCTCGTCAGAAAAAATCCCTCCCTCCTCTTTTCCTGCCTTTTCCTCTGCCTTTTATAGGCTTCCCTGCTGCTTATCTCCCCAGGGCCATGATAAGGCCTGGGGACATTGTGTTTCGGCCGGATTGGGGCACCAACAGTCGTGCCCATGCCGGACTGTTGGTGGCGGTTTCCGCGGCCTGCTAGCGATCTCGTGGCGGGGGAGGGACGTCTGCTGAAACGGAGTCCGGCCTTTGGTCTTCATGTCATTGCCTTGCTGGGGTTATGTGGCAGAATTTCCCTTTTTCAGGTGGTGTCCCCTCCTTCCAGAGGAAGAAGAAGAAGGAATAGTGCCTTTGAAACGGCGTCGTTTCAGGGTGGGAACGGAAAATTTCAATTTGGGTAAATTGTAATTAGACCCCTGTAATTCAGCGCCATTTACAACATGGCCCTTGGTTTCTAATTTAATCACTTTAATCCTTAATCAGCCCCGAATGTTTAATATTTCTTCAATTAAGCACCTGATTTCATTAATTAACTAATTCAAAGTTTAATTAAGTCCCCAAACTTATCAATTTTTCAATTAAACTCTAGATTTCATTAATTAAACTAATTTCAAGTTTAATTAAGTCTCCAAACTTATCAATTCTTCAATTAAGCTCTGAATATAATTAACTAAATCCATTCAAAATTTAATTAAGTCCTCGAACTTGTCACTTCTTTCAATTCCTACCAAAATTAACTTTTAAAATTATAATTCCAACCTGATTAACCCTTTAAACTTCTAATTTGTGCTGTCTTGAACCAAATCTTTATTTTTCTTCATTCATTCCAATTTTCCATTTCATTTTCTTTCTATTTTATAAAAATAAAAATAAAAATAAATAAAAAATAAAAAATTGGGTTATGATAATTATCATTTGTAATATTCATATTATTCGAATTTGACGAGTTGGATCGGGTCATATAATGCAAATATTACAGATAATCTGATTTTTTTTAACACCTCTAAAAATATGGAGGGGATGCCGAGAAAATTCTAACATCTGGGAATCTAGTGCTTGGCCAATGAGTGACACACACGTGTGATGATGCGTGAAATGCACATCTTAACAAAATTTTTTAATAATATTTAGATTTGCTAAATTACTAAATCACCCCATGGCCTACATGATAATTCTTTTGTTATAAGAGAACAATAAATTGTACATAAAAAGAGCTAACTCTTTTATTATAGCCTCTAAGGCAAACTTTAGGGAATAAGTGGCAAATTTACATAATAAAGAACAAAAGACAAACTTGCTAAGAAAAGGAAAAATATTACCAAAACATTTAATAGTAAATGTTTTATCTATAACAAGACAAGGCGGCAAAATGTTGTAGAATTAAGGCTCAACGAAGTAACCCAAGAAAGGAAAGGACCAATAAAGCCAATATCAATGAGATTGATTACTTCGCTAATGAAGTTTTGAAAATAAACATGTTGATTGTTATTTTTTAAGTCAACTTGATTAAAAATCTAGTTATGGTCTGTCACTCGTCCAAATAAACATGTATACACCTAGAAAAGGATGTTCTTCACTCACAAAGAAATGGATAGTGAACATTTAGAGATGAGAAATTCATCAACCTCCAGGATACTAGGTGTTGGGACCTTTATAAAAGTGACTTTCAAAAAACTATTAACCCTTAAAAACATGCTTCATGTTGTTGACACTAGGATGAACTTAATATTTGGATCGTTATTGAGAAAAAATGGTTTTAAGCTAGTCCTTAAAAGTGACAAATTTATAATTTCTAAAAATAGAGTGTTCATAGGAGATGGGTATCTTAGTGATGACCTCTTCAAAATTTGTCATTTTCCTTCTAAATGCTTGGTCCCCAAGCAACCAAAAAACTTTGGTCTCTCATTTTCCTTTCTTTTTTTTTTTTTTGCCCTTTGGTCCTCTTGTCCAAATACTTTTTTATTTTGATTTTTTTTAAAAGGCGACATGAACATTGACTTGATGAGAAAATTTAATCAATGATTTTGAAATGTGTGTTAAAAACCGAACGCGTCAAAAATAAATTTTTGAATTTTTAATTCTTTTGAAAAGACACTGAAAATGCCAAAAATGACGCAAATACATCAAAAATATATTTTTTGTTCATTTTTGGTATAATTTGGATTTTTTCAAAAACAATGAAAAAGAAGGTAAAAAATTGGGTTATGACAACTATTGTAACCATGACTAATAATAATAATAATAATAATAATAATTCTCACCTATTTGAGTCTTATTCAGTGGCGGAGCCACATAGGGGCAAGAGGGGGCAATTGGCCCCCCTACAGTGCACAAATGTAATTAATCATGATGGGTCAGCGAGGAAATGGGAACAACGTTTTCTATCTGGTTAAATAATTCTTATTCTCCTCTAATAATCTTGCCTATAATAATTACTTGGAGAGATTTCTCAGCTCCTCTTGGTACGACTTTTGCAGCATATTAAAATTCGACTTTGCAGGCTTTAGTACAGGTTTGATGTGCAGCTCGTCTTGCTCGTTGCTGCTATTCTACATTTTATCTGCTGATAATTTTTACTCGGTATTTGATGTTCACCTTCCAAACTCAAAGTTGTAATCAATGACATAGTAAGAGTTATTTAAACAAAAGCTTTCATTAAATAAAATGAAACTTTAAGAATAGCAGCCGGATCGCATAAACCTAGACAGGATAAAAATATAACTCTCTCTGCTTATAAAAAACTGTAAGTCAAGAGGTAGTCATTTGTAACCAGTTTGTTATATTAAAATATTAATATAATAGTTTTACATGGTTAATTTTTTTTTGTTAGCAACTAATTGATCCAAGCTCTTTGTTCTTTTTTCACTATTGATCCTAACTCTCTTCTTTCTACAAAATTTCTCTTCAAGCCCTAAAATATTAATTAGTTAAGCAAGTAACCTCTTGTGCTTTAGGAAAGTTTCCTTCATCTTTTCTATTTGTTTCATTATCTAATCTTAGTTTTATTTCTTTATAATTAGTTATTGAAAATGTTAGGGTTTATAATAATTTATTGGTTTGTTGAATTAATATATGTATGGGTAATATTATATGCTAATGGATATGAATTGAAATAAGTTTTGATGAATTGATAAGTATTTTATTATGAATTTCATATGAAAAATGATGATAATGAATTTACTAATGATTGAAAATGAAGTACAGGACAACTAAAAAAATTAGGGACATAATAAATAAATTAAAAGGAAAACATTTAATATTTATGTTTAATCCACTTATACAAAACAACAAGCCATCAAGAACAACATCAATTTTGACAATCCTTTAAGCTATGATTTTAGATATTATGTACCATATGTCAGCATAGAATTGTTGCCAAGAACTTTCCTGGTCCTTAGAAGATTTAGAAATACATAAATGAAAGTTTGTTGTATATATTGAGAAATATATTTTTAATGAGATTAAAAATAAAATCATTATGAAGCAGTTTTAAAATATAAAATCGAGAAGAGAACCATTATAATATAAGTTTTTTCATTTTAAAAGTATTCTTAAATTAATTTTGCTTGACTTGAGTTGGTATATATATTTCAAATTAATTTCTATATATAATACATATATGTATAATATATAATATCAAATATTTGTTAGTAATTTGCCCCCTTATTTAAAAAATTCTGGCTCCGCCACTGGTTTTATTGACATGTGATCAAGCCATGTGAATTATAAATTTATTTTAATAAATCTCGATTTATTACTTATTATGTTTTTTGAGAAAAAACAAATATAAGTGAGGTTTTTGTAGAATAAAAATTCATAAAAACTTCTTTCTATTCAATTGAAAGAAGTAATGATCCTCTATATTTAATTCACTTGGATATTAGTGATTTAAAGTTTGTGCAAACTATAGGTGGGAAAAAAGTATTGCATTGCTTTTATAGATAATTGCACGAGGTATTATTATTCCTATTTGTTTAGAAGCAAAGATAAGGCTTTTGTAATGTTGAAACATTACATGAATGAAGTTGAAAATCAATTTGATAAAAAATAAAGGAAATAAGAAGTGATAGAGGTGGAGAATACGAAACACTATTTGGTGAATTCTGTTTTTAAAATGGTATTATCTACTAAACTACCACTCCTTATTCAACTTAATAAAATAACATTGCAAAACATAAGAAATGAACTTTAAAAGAAATGATGAATGAAATGTTGATAAGTGACACGATCAAAGAGTTGATGTCTTATCCCAAGTGCAGGAGTGTCACAGTAATAAATAACCCAGCAAGACCGGGGTCGAACCACAGAGAGGTTAATTGTATAAATTATAATTAATAAAACAACAA
>Ga0307518_10003089_pt1 | contig 12039 bp, 14 predicted proteins | sample 25_EM_MG_FD_203889 | JGI IMG/M metagenome (GOLD analysis project Ga0307518, IMG submission 203889) | Populus trichocarpa ectomycorrhiza microbial communities from riparian zone in the Pacific Northwest, United States - 25_EM | ecosystem: Host-associated > Plants > Roots > Unclassified | place... | reverse complement strand
CCTTCTCACTGTCCTCACTCCCACTCTGGTGCTGTTGGCTTGACAGCGAGTGAGTGATTTCATGGCAGGTCCAGCTGGGTCCCTTCTCACTGTCCTCACTCCCACTCTGGTGCTGTTGGCTTGACAGCGAGTGAGTGATTTCATGGCAGGTCCAGCTGGGTCCCTTCTCACTGTCCTCACTCCCACTCTGGTGCTGTTGGCTTGACAGCGAGTGAGTGATTTCATGGCAGGTCCAGCTGGGTCCCTTCTCACTGTCCTCACTCCCACTCTGGTGCTGTTGGCTTGACAGTTTGTGAGTGATTTCATGGCAGGTCCAGCTGGGTCCCTTCTCACTGTCCTCACTCCCACTCTGGTGCTGTTGGCTTGACAGTATGTGAGTGATTTCATTCCAGGTCCAGCTGGGTCCCTTCTCACTGTCCTCACTCCCACTCTGGTGCTGTTGGCTTGACAGTTTGTGAGTGATTTCATGGCAGGTCCAGCTGGGTCCCTTCTCACTGTCCTCACTCCCACTCTGGTGCTGTTGGCTTGACAGTATGTGAGTGATTTCATTCCAGGTCCAGCTGGGTCCCTTCTCACTGTCCTCACTCCCACTCTGGTGCTGTTGGCTTGACAGTATGTGAGTGATTTCATTCCAGGTCCAGCTGGGTCCCTTCTCACTGTCCTCACTCCCACTCTGGTGCTGTTGGCTTGACAGTTGGTGAGTGATTTCATGGCAGGTCCAGCTGGGTCCCTTCTCACTGTTGTCACTCCCACTCTGGTGCTGTTGGCTTGACAGGAAGTGAGTGATTTCATGGCAGGTCCAGCTGGGTCCCTTCTCACTGTTGTCACTCCCACTCTGGTGCTGTTGGCTTGACAGTTTGTGAGTGATTTCATGGCAGGTCCAGCTGGGTCCCTTCTCACTGTCCTCACTCCCACTCTGGTGCTGTTGGCTTGACAGGAAGTGAGTGATTTTATGGCAGGTCTAGCTGGGTCCCTTCTCACTGTCCTCACTCCCACTCTGGTGCTGTTGGCTTGCCAGGCAGTGAGTGATTTCATGCCTGGTCCAGCTGGGTCCCTTCTCACTGTCCTCACTCCCACTCTGGTGCTGTTGGCTTGACAGCAAGTGAGTGATTTCATGGCAGGTCCAGCTGGGTCCCTTCTCACTGTCCTTACTCCCACTCTGGTGCTGTTGGCTTGACAGTTGGTGAGTGATTTCATTCCATGTCCAGCTGAGTTCCTTCTCACTGTCCTCACTCCCACTCTGGTGCTGTGCCATGACTTGACAGGCAGTGAGTGATTTCATGGCAGGTCCAGCTGTGTCCCTTCTCACTCTGCTCTCCCACACTCTGGTCCTGTTGGCTTCCTAGAATGTGTGTAATTTTTATTCTAGATCCTGATGTAATCCTAATTACATTTCCATGCCATACTTCCATCTTTTTTGTTATTAGCAAGTAAGTTTATCATCAGTACAGCTCTCTGATGCAAATATAGTGTGATGAACCTTACACAAATGTCTTCAGGATGTGAGCACATTCTTTTGTTCTCATCCACACTTATTTATTTGCACCTTTCATAACTTTTGAACACTTAGAATGTAAGCCATTCAATTTGTCAGTTATTCATGTTTCCTATGATGTTCTTCCAGAATTTGGTATATTATTTATATCTATTCATTTTAATATACCAATATGACTGTCCCTCAGTTTGTGAGGCACCATTTCTTTCATTAGAATTTAACTGATGTGTTTTGTGATTTAACAGAAAGATTCTGATGTTGATATTGTATCTGGTGCATTACCCTTAATGCATCCTTTGTTTATGGTTTCCCCTATGCACAAGTCAATCATTCATGGAGCTGGTGAGGAAACTTTCTTTCTCACATGTACTCTCTAAACCATTCAAAGGATGCATTCTCATTTTTGAATACTCCTACTTTCTTCTGCAGCAAAATGGAGATGCAAGCAACACTCTTGATCTTGCTGTGAAGGAATATCAAACCTCTGGAACCCAAGCCACTGTTCTCAATGCTCTTCAGCATGCCATTAAGGAACATAGCAATAATAACTATGATGCATTAATGCAGGTCACTGTTGATATCATTGTAAACAACTGTATGTGTAAGTGATCCTTTTCAGGACTACATAAAGTGTCTAATGATGTCTGCCAGCAAAGAAGCTCCTTTAATCCTAATCATATTTGAAGGTTTTCTCTAACCATATCAATTCTTTTTGTCTGAAGAATTTGCTGTTTGTTACATTACATGTCTATGTTGTGCCATCCTCTTCTAGTACATGTTATTTAGTCCAATTTTATCTGAATCTCACCCATATGGTCCTCTAGCATCAACAATTTAGTAACTAACTATACAGGCCTGTAACAGTGGGGAAAATGCTTAGTACAGCACCACAGGTAGGTCCTCCACTGTGCAGTCATGTCACAGTTACTTCTCAGTGTGATACAGACCATTACCCAACTCACAGCAGATGCTGGGAGATTCAATGAAAGGACAATGTATTAGTTACTACTTATGATACTTTGTGTCTAATACACACCTGGAAAATCTCAGTGGCTGCACAGCAGTGAACATGTGTGCTACTGAAAAAGGAAGGTGACTACATGGGGCACAAGTCATATACTCACTTTAATACTCTTGTTCATCACCAACCTCAGGTGCTGTACAAACCTACTTCAGTCAACCCCCTAAGTAGACCTATTAGGTACATATCCTTCTACAGATGTATCCACCTAATAGGTCTTTACATGTTGGGAATTCCCAGCCTCTAGTGCTTGCTGGGTTTTTGCCAGCATACCATTGGCATTTCACCAGTACTATCAAATTGTGAGGTTGGCAAAATGAATTATGTTCACAATAATAATAATTTTTGCAATGTAAGATAGTGGCTGGGGTTTCTCCTCAAGTTTCTCAAATGCAACTAAATATGGATTGTGCTGGATTTTCACTAGCTGAATGTCAGAACTGGTTCCTCCGACGAACTTCAACACGAGCGGAGATAAGTCCGAAGGGTTGTCGACGACAGGTGGAGAGGTTTGAGGACTTTGTCTTCAGCATATGTGGTGCACCCTTGTGATACCTGCATCCTCGTATTTCAGAGGACTAAGGGACAGAGTGACAGAGGTCTGATGAAGGTCGGAGTTGCCAGAAGGCAGAGGAGACAGAGGAGGACAGAGGGGAGTTCACAGGAAGTATTCAAGATGATATTCGAACTGAGGGACAATCCCCTCAGCGTGCAGAGTACTTACATATACTTTACATTGGATATGTATAGTAACCGAGAAGTGAAGGAGAGACATAGTGGAGACATAGCTAAGAGTCTGCAGATGACAAACGGATGAGTAACATACATGGAACAGAGATCAGTGATAAACAAGGGAAACAGGAACAGAAGCGGAACAGAAGCATACAATAACCAGAGGCATAAGCACAGAACTATTTACTAAAAGGAGACGGAGCGTTAATTGTTGGAGTGGAGATGGATACGTAGCGCCAGAGGTGTCCAATTGTGATTGGACTTGAGTCTACAACAGTCTAGAGGCCTTGTGGAGTCACGAGGTGTCACACGGTGTAGGGGGTGAGTCCCTTGAAGGCGTGAAAATGGGTGTCCGCCCAAGGAGACCTGGTCTGGCTTGACTAGGAGAGCTAAGGAGAATAGAGCGCAGGAGCGCACTTGGAGGTTCTGGGAGTTGAGAGCAGAGTAGGGGTGAGGAGTGCAGCGAAAATGTGCAGGGAGTGCGCGACTAGGGAACAGGAGGTTGCCTGGAGTGTGTAGACACGCACTAGGGAGAGCTGGGAGTAGCAGGAACCACCGGAAATCGTTGGAGGACTGAATAGGGTCATCTAGGGTCATCAGAAAACGAAGAGAGAGTGGCAGGACATGAGAGAAAAACGATAGGGAACAGCGAAAACAACGGGACTCGCACTTAGACACTCAGATGGGGGTGGAAAAGAAACTTCTTATTTTTGTGAGGACTAGGGCTATATACTGAAGCCTAATCCAGGGGGAAGGGTGCAAGCGACCCGAAGAGAAGGCGAGAGGATGACAGCGCTAAGAGGGAATGTAATACTAATGTAATGACAGCTGTCAGGGATGCTAAAGCAAGGGGAAGGGCTCAGGGACGCAAAGGCAGAAGCTAAAGTGACAGGGAGAGAAGCGGAGAGCAAACCCTATGTAGTGCAACCCTATGCAGCGTGACCTGATGCAATGTGACCCTATGGAGCGAGACCCTATGCAGGAGAGTGTCCCAACCCGGTGCAGCATGACCCGATGCAATGCGACCTGATGCGATGTGACCCTATGGAGCAAGACCCTAGCAGGGAGAGTGACATGACCTGACCCGATGCGACGCGACCCGATGCGATGTGACCCTATGCAGTGAGACCCTACACAGGAGAGTGACATGACCCGATGCGACGTGACCCGATGCGATGTGACCCTATGCAGTGAGACCCTACACAGGAGAGTGACCTGACCTGATGCAGCACGACCCAATGTGATGTAGTAGTGCGACTCGATGCTACTCCGAGTGACTGAGATGCTCAGGAAGGGATAGGGATGAGCTACACATGCAGGACCTTCGCAGGACCCTATCAGGTGTAGCAAGCTGTGCATCGGAGAGCTCTCATGCAGGATTGGTGCGGGTGGCTGTGCTGAGTAGTACAAACTAGTCCAAACAGACCCGAAGCTATTCTGGGTGATCGCGACGCTCACAGGAAGAGGTAGGGAATAGCTACTCATGTGGGACCTTCGCAGGACCCTATCGGGTGTACCAAGCTGTGCATTGGAGGGCTCTCGTGCAGGTTGGGTGCGGGTGGCTGTGCTGAGTAGCGCGAGCTAGTACAAACAGACCCAAAGCTATTCCGAGTGATCGCGACGCTCGCAGGAAGAGATAGGGAATAGCTACTCATGCAGGACCTTTGCAGGACCCTATCGGGTGTACCAAGCTGTGCATCAGAGAGCTCTCGTGCGGGTTGGGTGTGGGTGGCTGTGCTGAGTAGTGCGAGCTAGTCCAAACAGACCCGAAGCTATTCTGAGTGATCGCGATGCTCGCAGGAAGAGATAGGGAATAGCTACTCATGCGGGACCTTCGCAGGACCCTATCAGGTGTACCAAGCTGCACATCGGAGAGCTCTCGTGCAGGTTGGGTGTGGGTGGCTGTGCTGAGTAGCGCGAATGAGTTTGGGCGAACACTGATCAGTATATGTGCACCTAGAGATGTGTGCGTCTCTACAACGGTCATGACAGTATCCCCCCTTTAGGGCCTGAACCCTTGAGGGCCTTTGTGCGTGTGGACTTTGTGATTTTGGCATTGTTCTGCTGAGATAAGCTTTTTGATCGGAGTTTGGAAGTTACCATGAGCGCATATAAGAGTGTGCCACATGTTGTCCACATTGTTCTTACAACTTGTCCTTCTACCACCAACATGACTTCTCAGTGCAACACTCCAGCCCCCTCGCAAGCTCAGCACTGTGAATGGCAAGAAGCGGAGGACCATGAGCTGGTCACTGACTCGGAAGATGACAAGGTCGATGCAGCGGCGAAGTCCGTCGAGCATGAGTGGAGGGAAGCAGCGAAGAGGGCAGTGGAGGTGGAGCAAAGGCAGAAGGTAGAGGAGGCACAAGTGGAGGTGCAGAGGAGGAAGGAGGTAAGTAGCAAACTTTCTGTTCGCTGCATGGTATTGATCATCAGCAAATCACTTTGTTCTGGACAGTTCTGGACAGTGCCACACAGAGCCACAGAGTTCCCAGGATAGTCCATTCTGGATGGCTCTGCCCAGATAGACACAGACTGTGAACTTCTGTGGCTTTCTGTACAGTTCATCACAGACCACTAGATTAGTATGTACATGTACAGGATATGAATTACTGTGCATCTTGCACATACCACTACTAGGACTCCCAGACATCTCACTATAGTTGACCAAAAAGGATAGAATTGTAAATGGCTTTACAGCAAAAACAGGAATATGCAATACGACAGGATACTAGTAGTACTACTACGTCAATCCAAAGATATTTGAAGATGGTCGTGCCTTTCGATCGAAGTATCAATTTGCTGTAAAGTCGCCCTGAAAATTTGTCAAAACATCACACATAAAAGGACCGTAAGGATAACCTACCAGCCTTCTCGTGCCCAGCGGGCAAGCCGGTCATTAAGACAAGGGCCATGGTAAGCGTCCCTCAATGTTTCTTCGATCAGCGAAAGCAGAGCATTGTATATTGACACATATGTCTTCGCCGAGAATTTCGGGAACCTCTTTCCAGTACTGTTCCTCACATAACCATCCAGTACACAGTTGATCTGTTTAGCAAATGGTGTCAGATACATTTGTAATGCAGACAAACCCAAACAGATACCGCTGCACAAGTTGCTGCAAGACACGTATTAGGGACCGAGATCGGAAGATGTCAGGACGTTGATGGGCGATACGATAAGAACCGGTGTAAAAAAATTTGGTTATCACATCCTTGAGGGTGGGGTGAGCGAAATTTCGTGTTTTACCCTACATTTCTCATCAGATGGGTAATAATTCAAGATGAGAACGTACGTTCTCATCTAAACCATCCCTAAGAAACATGGATCGATTGAGCAGGGCAGCGGCGGCGTCCTGGGCAAATGCAACATGATCATTGCACTCAACCTCCGGAGCGGGTTCGAGCTTGTATAAGGGGGAAGAGCTGATAGCCGCTTTTTTTCATTTCGGAATGCCAGGTTGACATGTCTTCGTAAAGCTGCAATACAATTCAGAGTATGTTCCAGGTATGGATAGGATGCTTACCATTTGTACCATCGCCGTCTTCTTCTCTGGCCAGCAGCCTAAAACATAAATTAATAGAGCAACATGTTCGAAGGAACTGCTTACCAGGTTCAAAGCGCACGCCACGTTGATTCCACTGCATGACCACCGTGGAGAGGCTGTCTGCGAGAGAATCCATGTCCATCTTCAATTTAGGCCAGGGATTGGAGAGCGCATGCACCGCCCTACATTCCATCTTCGCTTCTTCCAGGCAGTCCTTCCACACCGGTCCATAGTGGCCAATTTGATTAGGCGGGGCTGGCTGGTTGTGATCTTGTTGGGAGTGGTGAGGTGCGCGGCGTTGACGCTCAGGATCGTCATCAATAGCATTGTTGTTTTCTTCCCGGGTTGTGGATTTATTTTGCACTGCAGTAAGCTCTGCTGGATGGGGAGCACGGGGACGCCCATTCTTCTGTTGATGGCGCTCTAGAACATCGTCAATCTGAGTTTCAGGAGACTGGAAGGATGTGAGATGCTGAAATATCTGGATCAAATCGATTACCTCGTGCTCGTGGTCCCTTAAGAGAGCGAGCACATTTTCCTCTGCCTCGTCGTGAGAGTATTCGAAGTCGTCCTCAGGTGGAAGAGGTACATGTCTGGTTGGTTGAGTAGCCTCCTCTTCAAATCGGAAGCCTTCATATAAACGTCAGGTGTGATCATGTATGATAAATGGACTTGAACCTGTTGCGTGCTGACAATTGGGCACAGGTTCTTCATCTGACTCTTCAATGCCGCCTTCCTCATTCCCGTCATAATACCCATCTGAGTTCTCATCACCCGACTCGCGCTCACCGTTCCATGTGTCTGCGCTGTGTTGACCCGCTTTCTTGGATATTGCTAGTAAGGAAGGGTCAATATTGTGCTCGAGATCTGGAGAGGGACAATCCCAAGGCACAGGATGAGTGGGATCAAAGTCACCGGAGGAACCAGGAGACACCAAACGTTGTGCTCGTGGGACAGTGGACTGCCGTTCCTTCGCGCGTCGTTTGGCAACATACAGATTGTTCAAAGCTTGGAGATCAGGCTCTGTTCCTGGAGGGACGAGGTGGTTTGGGTCATGGAAACCAAAGCGCTTGCCAGTTGTCCTAGGGTGAAAATGGGGCGTAGGTACAGTGCTCCCTTGATGAAACTGACCGACTCGACCACAAGGATCATCTGACGAAGCAATGTTGTGGGCAGTGCGGGCGTAGGAAGTCGGAGCAATTTGAGGCTGTTTCTGGGAGAGAAACTATGAATCCATGAGCTGGTTTCCGAAGTATAAAGTAGACGCTACCTTTTTCTGGGCTTTGCTGCTCGGATGAGAAGGAGCGAGAGGGTTTGAGGCAGTGTCGTTGGAAAGAGTTGTCATAGGCCGCGGCACACGCTGTGGGCGCTCAATCGCAGCGCCAATTTGTTCTAATTGGTGAGTATGTCCTCCAGACCTGGCACCTGCCCTACCGCTGCGATGAGGTTGTGTGGATCCAGAGCTTGAGTCGATGGTGGGCAGCGAGGAAGCATTGGCCCTGAGTTTTTTCTGTTGAGAAGGGTCTCTGTCATCCTCACAATGCTGCTTCGATTTTCTTGAGGTTTTCTTTGATGGTGAATGCACCATGAGATTGGGCGACGGAGAGGGCACTACAATAGTGACAACATGGGTACATAAATATCACAGTTGCAAGCGAATTTACGTAGAACAAGACAAAAAAATCACAGCGTGTAGAGTATGCGTATCGAGGTCAACTACCTTTAGGACGTTTGTGCACAACAGAAAGAGGTACATCACCCATGCTGCGAATGTTGTCATCGCGGACCCGTTTCTTTCCAGAAACCATGTCCACCTTTACTGGTGGGGAAGGAAGTGGGAGGCGAAGGGCCTCCTTTTCAGCTTCCATGCTCAGGCGTTCGTTTGTTACGTCGGGAAGGTCCTCCGGCATCATCGTCTCAAGGAACTGGTTAGTTATCTGGAGTAGAGAGTCAAAGTCAACTCTCTTCTCAGCATTCCACTTGGTCCTGAAGATTTGCCGCCAATTTTCAGCAAGGGGGAGAAGGTCTTCGAAGTATGGAGAGATGTTGTCCGCTAGTGCTTTGCCATTGGGACTAGAAATGAATGCAATCTTCGCGTTTTTCGCCACCTCGAGATTGTAAATGGCGTGCTCGCTCCACTGGGCAAGTATAGAAGATTCGAAGTCAAAACCCTCCCACTCCCATCCAAGCGGTCCGTTATAGAGAACAAGGATCCAAATGAAGACGTAGAAGAGTGATTCTATATCATCCGCAGGCACATGCTCAACAGCAAAATTGTCATCAGCATGCACACAGAGTTGCACAGACATGGCATCGTCCTCCTTGTAGGCACTTCTGTTTCTTCAAAGGATTCTTCTTAAGGGCATCTGAAATTTGCCCAAGAAGGTACATTGAAAGAAACGGAATAGTACCCTGGATCAAGTCAGTTATTGTGATGGGCCCCCCCGCCCCCCAAAGATAAAAAGAACTCACGGTACCACCAATGCTATACTTCTGTTGGACAGTGATCTCCACTGCGAACTCCCAATCTATCAACATTCCTTGGAACTCATCCGCAGAGTCATCTATTAAAACATTGAAGGGACTGACGTCACGATGAAGGATCCCTTTTGCTACCACTTCCTTTTGAACTGATTTGTATATTAACTTGGATGTCTTCACGAGAGAAAGACGTCCACCTACCGATAAGAACGTCCTTGATGCATTTGACCAATTCATACTTTGTCCTGAATTTTGAGAGAGGGCGCCCACACGGGCTCATGACCGTCCGGACATGTGTCCTCATACCCTTCATGAATGTCTGGTGCCTCTCCGAATGATATCGAGAAGTGATGTCGACAACACCGGGGGAAACCTCCACCACCCAGTGATCGATAAGCCTGGGCACCCCACAAGTTCCTTCCATTAGTTTCATCATGCTCGCTTCCTGCGACGGGTTTTCTACCCAATGGTCCTTGATAATATACAATCTCCCCTCGCGTCTGGCAAGATAGATCACAGTACCTTGGCCTAAGAACCCCGCCGAAGAGAACAATACCTCCAATATTTCATATATGACACTGCGAACTCGGATCTCTCCGATTGGGCCTGCAGGAGTGTCGGAGTCGGGGGCTGAGCCAGTGAGTGAAATATTGAGACTCACCTCGGAAGGTAGGAGGAAAGTCGGTGAAGTGGATTGTGATGAAATGACGTCGACATAGTTAGGGAGGGAATCTGGGGGCGTGGACATGTTTGATTCTGGATGAGAGCTGGGGTCGTGATCATCACCCAACTCCTCCGGGATGGCATCTGGGACATTGGTACGAGTTGACTCGTAGATAACCTTTCGTCGTGAAACCCGCAAGGGCTGGACCAGCCTCACAGTAATGGTGGGGTCAAAACCTATACAAAGCCAAGAACTAAACATGATGGTGGCGAGAACAGCAACAAAGGCTCTGGGATCGTGTTGAATGTTGATGGGTGGTGAGACAGAACCGCCGGAGTGATCGTAGAAGTGAACGCGCATTTCCTCTTTCACAATGGATAAGGCTAGAACAAAACACCTCCAAGGTTGATCGAGGAAGACGAGATATGCTTTGGTGTGGAGGGTTTTCATGAGGGGCATGGAGGGTTTCCAGGCTTGGTTGGTGCATTCGGCGATAACTTTGGGGCTCATCCACGAGATGGAATCAGTAGGGGTATCTGCTTTTTCAATGAGAATGATATCCGGTTTGCGACAGTAAGCGCCAGCGCCGTCGGCATTGCCAGGCATACGGCGAGTGGAATATGTACCTAACCAGTATCGCTCGGCGATGGTGGGTTTTTGCAAATCGAGGTTCGAAGCCTGAGCTCTGACAGCTGGCCTCATCGCCAGCGCTATTGCGTTAAAAAACGCGGCGAGGTGATGCTCCTGTGATCCACCTTTGCTGTCCCGAGGTGGTGAAGTGGCCTTGAGTATTGGCCAGTTCCACTTCTCAGCGGACATGTCGTAGAGGGGGATTTCGAGAGAGTTGGGGTGCATTTCAATGACACTAGGGTTGAACTTTGAGATCGTGCGTGGCGGCACAACCAGCTTGTCCAATGGAGTGGTATCAATGGCGGCAGCATCTGAGAAGATTTGATCAAGAATAAAACCTAGGTACTTATTGCGAGCACGACTAGGTGTATTGGTGGCGGTCTCGAAAACGATTGCTCCTGCGAGCTCTTGAGTTGTAATCTTGTCCATCGTGGCCACGTCGCGCCCTTCCCTTGGTACAGGATATGAACCCAGTTTGTGTATTGCATCTACGGTACGGAACTTATTGGGGTGAACAGGCAGAAACATTATGGGGGTACAAAAGGAATGATGAAACAAAGGTCCAAAGTTCCCAGGTGCATGGACCAACGGTACTTATAAAGTCAAAGAGAAGTAGGTGTTCTTATCGAAGTACTTGTTAAGGAAAAACTCGTGGCAATGTTCAGAACTGTTGAATGACGTGAGGCGGGAGTCTGCGTGTTGGCCGAAACGCGGTATCAGGTTCGCATAGGCCCTGATTTGAGAAACTGGAATGACTTCACCAAGGCGTTGTCCCCCAGAATGGATAGCCCTCCTCAATACTTGCATTTGAGTCGAAGGTTCGCAGCAGATAACGTCAAAACGCTGGACATAAGTCAAAAAACGATCAGCCCATGGCCATCGTTCATGTGGCTTGCCCAAGGGCCGCATAATGAGGCGGAGTTGTGCAATCGAGTGTCCTGATCAGGCATGGGATAAAAATTGTGGAAATACGAAATAAAATGATGGATAACAGACCTTGAAGGCCACTAGTGGGCCAAATCTTGGCGCCATCCACATTTACGACTACTGAATCATAACGCCCATACTTCCAGTCGCCTTCAGGTGGGGAGGCAAGGAGAGTTTGCGCAGGTAAAATGGAGTGAGTGTGGATCTCTGTTGTCTGCAGGCAGAACTTGAACCAAACTTGGATGTCCTCGAATGGAAGCTCAGTGTTCTCCACAGCCTTACGAGGCCCGCCACCAATGGGATGTACTGAGTCCACACTGTGAGATCTCTCATAAGAGAGAAAGTCAGCGAGAGCTGCTCACAAGTCCGAAAGACCAAACTGCTTTGCGGCATTATCAACAGAGATGTGGCGAATATGCACTTCAGTCAACCCCCATTTAGGACCTATTAGGTTTGTATATTTCTACAGATGTATCTACCTATGAGGTCCTGACAGGTTGGAAATTCCCAGCTGCCCATGGAGATTCTCCATTCTCCAGCAC
>Ga0307518_10003088_pt1 | contig 12040 bp, 20 predicted proteins | sample 25_EM_MG_FD_203889 | JGI IMG/M metagenome (GOLD analysis project Ga0307518, IMG submission 203889) | Populus trichocarpa ectomycorrhiza microbial communities from riparian zone in the Pacific Northwest, United States - 25_EM | ecosystem: Host-associated > Plants > Roots > Unclassified | place... | reverse complement strand
AGGTGTCATTGTCATTGTGGGTACACCTCTGTGGGCTGCAGATGGGTGTCATCATTGGTGTGCCTCCACAGGCAGACATCCTTGCCATTGTGCCTCTGTGTGCTGTGGCAGGTAAATGTTGTCATCACAGTCCTCTGGGCAGCAGGGGTGGTGTTATCATTGAGTCAATAGTGGGGTGGCAGCAGCTATAAGCAGGCATTGTTGTCCTTCTGTGGATGGTCACCCATCTAATGTTCCATGACAGAAGAGTCCCTGAGTTGTTGATGGTGAGGTGGTTGTGGTCATGGCAATTGTCATTGTCATTGTCGCCATGGCATCATAGGTCAGTGCAATGGTGGTGATGGTGGCATTGATGACTGTCTTGTGTTGCAAGTTGACAGCATTGTGGGTGACACTGCAGCTACAGAGTGATACAAAGTTGATACAGAGCAGTGACAGCATGACCACACAACATAGCAGACACAGGATGTATTTATCTATATTAAGTATAGTTTGTACAGCACACGACAGTGGGTAAATAGTCTGTATAGTGCTGAAGTCCTGTGGAGTGCAAGCTGATGGCTAATCAATACCAATATCCCATGTTCTGTGGCAGAACATAATATATTAACTTATCCAATGTTCTGAAATATAATAGTTTGCATTGTATTACCTTGTATTTCCAATGTTCTTTGATCAATACTATACTTCATAAACCACTGCAGAACATTGTGAATGTCAAATATATATTTTCACCTGTTCAAACATGAAAAAGTTGAAATTGAAATTGATTAAACTTTTTTTCTATGACAGTGCAGTTAATATGGGTCATGTACTTTCAATATCTGATATAACATTATGATATTATATTTTTACAATGTTTGTATGATGACCAATCACATAATATTTGATTAACAAAGTGTAAAACATTCTGAAAACAACAAATGAAACAATTTGCATAAACCTTTCTGATTTTCTGTCACACTTCAGACTAGATTTTCTTACTGAAGAAACATCTGAAATGTGTCAAGCCAATGTTTGCAGGTAGTATATACTGTGCCTATGTATTTTCTTTTCCACCATTTATTTCCTTCAACAGTAGAGAAAAAAGAGTATCTATTCAAAAATATTTTTTCACATGGTTTTGGTAAGAACATTGAGAAATGCTTGCTGTGAAAGCTTTTCAGCATGCTTCCCAATACCGATGGTAAGCAGTACATAATGCATGATATCACCCTCCTGATTCCTTGTGCCATCTACATTAAGCACTGGAACAGGTTTTACCAGCTTAGATAACTTTGATCGTCGATCAAGAGCCCAGCTCTTGTCAACAAAGCAGCCAGTAGCGCAGCTGTCTAGCAGGGCGTCTACTTCAATAGTATTAAGGGGCCCGTGGATGCGGACCAGTAGCATCACTTCACGTTCCATTATGAAGGACCTTCATAAGTCCATGGAAACTTCTGAGTTGCCGGCGGGACTTTACATCCAGCACCAAGCCCTTTGCAGGGACCCCCTTAGATGGTACAGAACAGTTCAAGTTACAGTCCATCATATCAACAGACAGAACAGAGTAGTGAGAAGGAGAAACAGAGACAGGAGAAACTATTGAAGGCACTTTTTTGTGGGTTTTCGCAATTTTACTACGTAACAAAGCAATGCAGTATTTAAATATTTCCTGTACAACAGGAGTAGTAGTGTGAGATAGTCTATAGTCCAGAATACATACTGCTAAGTCCAAAGGAGACGCGAGAGCAAGGGTGCCCGATACATCCTCACTCTCTAATCTTTTAAATCCCTGAAGAATGCCTGCATTTCTGCAAAGGTCATTCCTTGCACTGCATTTAACCGGTCATCCTCTGGTTGGGCCTGTGCTACCCATGCTTGCTGTTGCCCACAACAAGGGCGGCGCAGCTTTGTGCACTCATGTGCGATGTGGCCAAATAATTGGCAGTTGTAGCATTGGGGCCCTTTACCCCTTTGCTGAGACAATGCATCTGCGGCTCCTATATCCATAGGGGTACTGCCGGCTGATGCTGAAGACAACGAATAATTTTGGCCCTGGTAGTAATGGGTCGACAATTGTGACTGCATATTAATTAGGAAGACCTCCTGTGCTCTCCCCATTTCCCTAGCCGAGGCACTTAGCCTGGCATAGGTGTCGCGATGCATCTTCTGAATCTAAACTTGTTCCAAGAGTCTCCTCTGGAGCACTCTCTCAAGCAGGTCCCTTGCATAGTTGTCCATGCAATGACTTTGTATTTTAAGCACTTTGAACTGCGCTAAAAACTCATCAATGTGCTGACGGGGGCCCTGGCGGAGACATAGCAGCTGAGCTCTTCCCCACTCCTGATTGTTCCCAGGAAAGAAGAACCCTTCTATCTCTGCCTCAAGATCTGCCCTGGTGGGCCATGCCGGCGGTGGGGGTACTGCTCCTGGGGCAAGTGGCAGAGTGGCATGGGTTGCCATGCACTGGTCAAGGTGGACCTGAGCCCACTGGCCAGCTTTCAGACCCATGAGCCAAGAATAGACAGCGGCTGCCACCATTGCATCATTGGCCCTGTCCATTGTGATCTTGATCCAGACCTTGAGTTTGCTCCACCACTCGTGGAACTTGGCAGGAGAACCATTGAAAGAGCCGGGATCCATGACCACCTTCTTGCATGCAGGCAGTGCTGGTTGAGGCTGTGCAGCCACAAGGGCTGCAATATGATTTTGGAGGTCAATCTGCCCCTGGATGAGCTGACCGAGGAGAGCGTTGAGGTCAGCCATTCTTCTGACTCAGTAGGGGTGGAGACGGGAATAGGGGGTAGGTCTTTGTTTAACTGGTCAGAGACGAGAGGACCAGAAGGTGCAGCGGTGAGCGAGAGGGAGGTCTGGTAAGGGCGGAACAGGAAGGGAATGGTGGAGGCCAAGGAGGACTTGGATTTCAAAGTTGCTGGTAAGGTGACTGTAGGTGGCAATGGCAGCGGTGAATTGATTCTCCTCTTTGAGGGCAGTTTCTCTAGTGACAGCTTCTTTGCTGGAGACAGGGCGAGGGCCGTAAATGATTGCCAAGCGCTCCTGTTGCGCTTCGATGAGGTGTTGGGGGAACTGGTATGGTATGGTGACTACTTGTATGGGGTAACGTAAACGTAAGGTTATTCAGGACTAGATCCCCACAGGCGTTCCACTAAACTAAGTGTAAGACCCTGTTTGCCTGTCGCTCTTGCCAGATCAGGGCAGTGGCACAGCTATGCAGAGTACAGATGGCTAGTGGCTGCAGATCATGGTTCTACCTTTGCACGGACGGGCTGCAAACCTCCCTTGAACGGGCGCCACTCTTCAGACACCAGGCATGACCCTGGGCTGGTGTACAGTATGTAAAGAGGCAGTGCTAAATCTCCCAATGCTGAAGCACTACGGGAACAGCACTAAAGGCTGGCCGTGAGCTAAATGCCTCTTGTTCCTCAACCACCACCTTCCCCTTTGGGACAGTCGTCCTCCCCACCCAAGCATCAGTGCTCACCCTCTTCGCCATGCACAATTCGTCTCTCAGAGATAGGAAAGTGCTGGCATGCCTTCCCCAAAGGCTCCTTCAAGGCTCGTTTCGCTCCCCCCGCAGTCCCCCGCTCTGTCCTCCACCACTTTGACGCTCACCCCTTCTTCTGGTCCTGGACCATGAAGGCTGGCCCCAACGCTGGCAAATCCTTTGCAGTCCCTACTGTCCTGACCTCGTGTCCAAAGGACAGCCCCAAAGCAATCCAATGGGTCGTCTCCATTTCCCATGTCTTCAAGGCTCAGCTGGCCCCCCAGGCGTTCGACCCGGAGTCTGGCAGGGTCCTGCCCAGCTATGTCAAAATCTACCAAAGTAACATGCTGATGCACTTGCGTGCCCAGCATGCTCGCCCCAAGGCGAGTAAACCCCCCCCCTCTCCTGGACCCCGAGCTTCCACTCAGCCAGTCGCCCCCATCCCCTCTAAGTCCCCCAGCGTTATTGTGGAGCTCTGTGTGGAGATCGCGGCCCTGCAGAACGAGGTCCAGGCCCTCCGCACCTTACATGAGGCATCCCTTCTAGCCCCCCCCTCCCCATGCACTGCCCCCACTGTCGTGCCCCCCCACTCCCCCACCCACTCCTCATCCTCATCATTGATGTCCATAGTGCAGGAGCGCACTGCTCACCCCGAACACCAATGGCTCCAGGTTATTTTGGATTACCCGCGGTGCCCCATTTTCCTCCGCCACGTTGACTCCTCCATGGTCCCCCTGTATTCCCATGCTCTGCCCGACGACGTCGAAAGGGCGGTTTCCATCCGGTACTCCCAAGGGGCTCCTCGGTACATTGGCTTCGACTCCAATGGTGACCTCTGTGTCGCCGAGATTGCCCCACAGGACGTTGTTGAGATGACTATTGCCCCTCCCCCGTCTGTCCCCAATTTCTTGTTCTGATCCCTGCATTACGCTAGCCCTCCAGGCCCTTACCCTCCCCGCCCCCTCTCATCAGCCCTTCACGTTCACTAACTAGCTTTTACATAGTGTCTGTGCCTCACTGCCGTTCCCACATTGCTTTTTTCAGTGTCGTGAGGTTGTGTAGTCAGAGCATTTTTAGTGCGAGACCCCCATACAGTAATCACAGTAGTCAGTATGGGACAACATAGGGCCCCCACCCTCAGGTTCCTTAACAATGATTTAAAAAAAAAAAAAAAAGGCTGGCCATGTACGAAACGCAAGGTATGAAGAAGAAGTTCCTTAACCCTGGAGTCCGGGTATAGTTTCCTTATAAGGCTAGGAGAGCGTGTAGTAGAGTGAAGTAAGATGTTAGATTTGAGCTCAGGTGAGATGACCCTAGCCGAAAACACCAAGGACCCAACTACACGCAGAGACTCTGAGAGGATAGGAGTCGAGAAGAAGGGCAAAGACCCAAGATGAGCTTGAATAGAGAGCCACTGGGTGCTGGATTGCACTGTATATATACTACTCTACACGAGGGCTACGCAAGGCTACCATGAGGCTACATACTGTGCAATGCTATGCTAGTGATGTCATAGTGGAGCTAAGGCTATGTGGAATGACATCAAGGGAGGCAGCGTGTTCAGCATGGGGCGCAGGTCTAGACTAAGGTAGATAAGATACGGCTGTACACTACAATAAGATAAGATGCTATCTAATCACAGATTAGATAAGATAAAAAGTTGGACCGTTACAACTTCCCTCGCTTCTTCACAACCTTCATGCCGAGTCAAGTGGGGTGGAATGTCTTGCAGGCGTGCATCTCTCGATGCCCAGTCATTTTCTGGCTGTTGAGTGTTCAGTATCACTTGTCTCCCACTCATCCCACGAGTGGGAGTGTTGAAGACAGAGAAGCAGTCTTGCTTCTTGTCATCGTCAATTTTGCTCTTGATAGTGAATCTTGGGGTCGGGCTCTTCGAGAAGACATCACTGCATGATGTGTTCTCATTTCAAGGGTCTGTTAGGAGGGCTACCCAGAGGTTGTCAAACATAGCTGCCTGGTCTCCTCCTGGGACCAACATGTGGTTGTAGTCCCTCTCCTCACAGGGTGTGTTCCGCCAGTCCTCGGCGAACATTCCCATCAACTCCCACATGGATTCCTGAACCTCACTGTAACAGGGAGGGTATGGTCCTTGAGAGAATGGGGTGGTGAAATAGAAAGCACAACGGAGCTCATGAAGTCATGTCTCCTGCTCTGGTGTGCTTTTTCGCCAGCAGACTGGTCAGAGGACTTCCTGTCCTCGTGGCACTCCTTGAGGTCATTGACCTCGGCTCAGGCATCTCATATATGTTGTCGAGACCACCGGTCTCCTCATGAGCAAGTGCTCTGTTCACTCCCTCTAGGTGAACTTGCCTTGTACTGCTGTCAGTGGGGTTGGGCGCTCGGTTGCCATGGGAAAAACTTTCACGAGCCCTTTCAGGCTCACCAGACCTTGTGGCACTCCTCAAGGTCATCCTGCGCATTGTTGCACTAGTACCTATGACACTCATGTCCAGTTTGTTCAAAAAATGTAAGTGTTTGCTGGCTCTGATCACTGATAGTCACACCCTCAAGAACATGACCTGTGTATATTGAGGGTAGGTGATAGTACAGTGATAGAGTAGTTAAAAGGTAGTTAGCTTATGTAATTAGCACCAGCGCTATATATGGGCACTTCTGCTTACATAAGCAGAAGCACTACTAAACTAGTATAGACCATCTAGTGGTCAGCAGTAAAGGGAGATTACTCCCTTTACAAATGTGTTTCAGCCATCAGACGAGTTAGAGTACTGTGATGCTGCATCACATGAAGAAGATCATATAGTTACAGAGTTGATGGCAGAATATTTGTACGATGTTGGCAATGACTGATAATGGACATGTCTATCGTGTTACTAGAATCAACAGTTTCTGTTGCACTGATCAAGCTGTGTGATCATTTGTTTCTCAACTCCTATTGTGATTGTAGTGCATCTATTCAAATTGTGCAGGATTTCTTTGCTGCTCTAGGGGACGGCAGAGTGCGGTCATTGGTGATAAACAAGTTAAGTTGTCTTGCACTGTGCTCCAAATCTCTCTTATCAATAAATACCATCAACACTCACACAACTGAAGGTGTTGATATCATGTCCAACACAAGCACACCACAACAGGTTCCGGTTTAGAGTGTCAAGATAAGACTGACTGATGAGCCACCAGGAACGCAATACAGACTAAGGGTACATATGTATGTAATAGTCTTGTTCATACTTAGTACTTACTTCCTGACTGCTGCATGCTCATTTTGATGGTTAAAATGGTTTCTCCCAAGAGAGCTCACTCTGTTGATGTGGATGCCACATCTGATGAATTTCCCTTGATGACGGCTACCTTCACAATTGCTCAGCTTGCTACATTGTATAACTCTGGACTTGGAGAAGGCCACAGTAATGATGAGCGGCAGGCTGTTGCTCAGGCTCTACTTAGGTACAATGCGCACAGAGATGGTACTCATTACCATACCTGTGTTTCTGGTGGGCTTCATCCTTCCTACATTGGGTTCAATCCCACTCCATTGCCAGAGGAGAAAGTTCTTTCAAAGCTTGAGCTGGTCAAGGCTTCCCTTGGGGATGTTTTCAATGCGGTATGTTGGTCCAAACTCCCCCGAACACATAACTGATTTCTACTCACAGATAAGCATGCAAGATCATCTGAACAGAGGAATCTCCATCCTTATTCGGTGTCCAGGAACCCAGGCTTCCTCAACTCTCACCCTGGACAAAATTGCTGTCGATCTCTATATCACGCCGCATGAACTCCATGCAGAACAAGAGCAGCTCAGTGGGGAGGTAACTGTTATGGTCCAGGCGTTCACCTACAAGTTTGTGATCACCCATATTCACCATTTCACTGAACGCTACCATCTTGAGACTGTCAAGCCATTCATTCATTGCTGTGCATTTATTTTTCTCCAGGAAACATTTACACTAACAGGATCCTTACAGTTTCTGTGAATCCAGTCAGTAGTACTGGACCTCAGTATCTCCCTGCCCCACTCGAAGCCACTGGTTGTCACATCTAATGTTCTGCCTTGCCAATCAGCGCCTTCCTGAAGAATATCCCACATGCTGGCAGCACAAAGCCCAAGATGGCACTTGAAGCTATGGAAGGTCTTATCCATACTACCCCTGCGAAGAGCCACCCTCAGACTCCCTCGACCATTCACCAATGTTGCCCAGCAGATGCATTTCTACTGGGAAAAATGAAAGGTGAAACTGAGCCACCCCCACGTACCATTGTGCCTCAGGTGGTCAACCAGAGCTATTCCCCACCGCTGATTAGCATCGGCACTCACTCCGATGCTGTGCTAGATTGCTTTGCAATCGGAGATGAAATTCTTCTACAGCTCCACATCCTACTCTCGACTGTGCGTAGTAGCTGTTGGGAAGCAGTACTTATGTCTCCAGAATGGAACCTTACTCAGAATCAAGCATCAACCCTTGCGGCTGCCCTGGTCAAAGATGTTCTGGGTCCATGAAACTACACCTTGGCTGTTGTCAAGGTTTGTCATCCTTAGCCAATTTCAGCTTGTTCACTGACTAGATCTCAAGAAAGAAACTTCAATTTTAGGCAATATCCTGATGGGCTTAGGTGTTCTAGTTTTTCTGTAGGTACTATGAGTTGTCTGGTTTGTTGTCCACCAAGACAACCAGTAGTTCAGTTTTGATCTGGTATGAGACTTTGGCAAGTTCACCAAGCTTATTGACACAAACTTTGTTCAGGCAAACACAAAGTACTGTTTTAGCTCAACCCTGAAGGGACAGCCAAGCTTTCTATGTGGTCTGTTTCTTCTTTTGTTTGGCACTAGTCTCTGTTTCCATTGTCGCTAGTATGTGCCTAATTTTTAGTGCTTTCTGAATGTCCCCAAATTATGCTATGGGCGTGCTTTATCCTAAGGGTCTTCAGAGCTCAGTAAGGACCAATATGCATGCCCATATATATATAAGCACATGTGCAAGACATGAGGCCTTGGGTGCCAACATGGTCTCCACACAGGCTCGCCATGCTCATCTCTTGCAGTCATCCTCGCAGTCAGTGCAGCGTCCCAAGGTTATCCTCAGCAAAGAGGCATGAGCAATGCTCTCCCTTGAACGGAAAAAGAAGTCGGTTCATTTCAAGCAGGACCTTGAAAATGCATGGTCTAACATCATGGACGCGACAAAGAAAATAGCAGCTATGCACCACAAGAGCTTGAGGTGTTTACAGCACAACCTTTACCTGCGGTCGGGGCCCTTGCTTCGAAAGCGCAAGAAGGTGAATGCTTGGAATGCATTCTTTTGGAAGAAGTCTCATGAGGTGCACATGTCTGGTAAGTGATTTTTTTTATTGCTTTCAAGATGTTAATTGCTTCTACAGATTTCGTGGTAACTGGAAAGGCCATGCTTCCCATTCTCGTTCAAAAATTGCATGAAGAATATTCAGTTCTTACTGCAGAGGAGAAAGCTGTGCTCATCGACAAATTCACACAGCACAGAGAGGCAAAACCTTCCAGCATTTGTGTCAGTACACACTCCAAGATCAACGACATTACTCAAACATTGAACAAGGTTCAAAACAAGGTATGTTTATATGTTACCATGAATGCAATCTAATGGACACTGTCTGTCTAGCTATCTAGCCTTCATTGTCGTACTGGGGTGGAAGTCATCCTGTTCGTGGCTCCTGGATCCACCGACCTTCCACTTAATGGTGTCATGTTCATGACAGAAGGGGTGGGAGATTTTATGACTAGTATTATGGATATTGACAACCAGGACCTCCTCAGCAAGATGGAGGGCTTTGCAATCCAGGGAATGAAAGGTATGAGTTGCCCATTGAGACACCTTGCAGATCCTCACATACCAATAGGTGCTTGTCACGACTGTGACATCCGATCACCCTGTACCCTACTGTCCGATCGTGTCCATGCGTTCGCCGTCTGTTTATAGTATGTACTCCCCTTTTCCGTTTCTCTCTATCTGTCTTGTAGCGCCACTGATCGGTGAGCGTGTTGTCCGATCTGTCTCCCTGTACGATTACCTAATATGTTTCCTTTCTTGTTTCCGGTCACTATACGTTCCTGTCCCGTTCCATTACTAATACGATACTCATCGGTAACCCGGTTATCGCACTTACTGTACTTACTCAGCGCGCAGTGCGACTGCGCTCGTCGTTCGTCGGTAATCCCGACTTCCCGTACATCGCCTCATCCGTTCTACTTAGTATATAAACTTAGATACTTGGTCTGTTGTAGTTTCAGTTCGAATATCGAATAAGATACTTCTCCTCTGTTCTCCCTTTGCACTCTCCGTCTCTGTCTCGTGCAAGCACTCGGTCGTAGACCGTTTACCCTCAGACACTCCGTATAAACCTCTGTCGGCCTTCCTATCACTCGGGAAGCACGACTACGCTACGTAGCATCTCGGTCTTACCGCTAGGCCAACCCCTGACCCCCAGACCCCTCGTAGAGATCAGATCGGTGAAGAACTGGTCTTGACAGTCCTGCACAGAATCATCAACAGTGTGTCTCTCAAGTTTGCACTGCGATTCATCAAATAATCAATACCAAGCTTCACAAGTCATTCTCATTGTCCCAACTATGCCCTTCTTCATGTTTTTTTTTTTAGAAGAAATAACCAGAGAACCCCATGCAAAAATGCAGTGGATGCACTACTTCCAAAATGTCGTCACACAATACTTAGTCGTTGTTGAGGGCTGGCCCACTGAAATTCCTTCTATGAACCTCAGTGATGTGTCAAGTGCACTGCCACAACTCGAGGCACTTCTACACAACTGGGAGTCTGGGTCTATTTTCTGGCACAAACTCACAGAACAAGAGCACCATGAAATGGTAAGGAAAAGAAATGAACAACTTGATTCAGGTGAAATAGTGGAGCATAGCTGGCAGACTCGCTCTGACAAGGGAAAGAAGCATCAAAAGCAAGTAGGTCAGGCATGGAAGGAGAAGCACACAGCCTACAAGAGTTCTGAGATAATTGAAGACTCAGATGGCGAGCAGGATGATGTACATTCTGAGAAGGTAGCAGCATCTGGTAGTACTAATGCAGTGTCAGGCCCTACTTCCAGTCAGGATATTGATATGGCATTCTCCAACTTGACTAATTTTGACTACAATACACTTCTACAAAACCTGGATGACTTTCCTTTATTTAGCAAATAGCTTATAGGTTGTAGTGCTCACCCTAAAACACATCTTGATGTTTCAAAAATCCAATACATCTCATCTTCCCCCCTTGGTGAATTATATCAAAGTTCTCAGGCCAGCCTGGGAGCAAGTTCATAGAGTATAGATGGCTTTTGTCTGATTCAAACAAGGTATAAGACCCATTAGGGTGCACAAATCAACTTTGTTGCTGAAAAAGCATATCAAAAAAGACAGAAATAAGAAGCATGCAAGGACTGTAAGAACTTGGCACAAAAGTCAGATTGAGGACTTGTTACTTCAACAGTACTCACATTGTCATTGTAATGTAGTTGGGAATGAACGTGAATGCGAGAGTAGTATTGATGCCATTGATGCAGGGGGAAAAAAGACTGTTGGTGTTTGGAAGGACTAGAGGCACTGCGCAAGAGTGGGAACGTTGACAGCAAAAAGTTGCAGAGTAGTTGAGAAAACAATATGTCAGTGTCTATAACCAGTGTTAGTGTGGAAATTGTACCAAGACATTGAAAGAGGTGGCAGCAGCAAGAGAGTGGCGACAACGTCAGCAGCAGAGGCCACATTCAACATGGTCGGAATGGAAGAGATGTGATGACAGAAGGGGCTGCTGGCATTGGAAGAGATAGTGGCAGCAAGAGACAAACTTGCCACAAGGGACAAGCGAGGCAATGTCAATGGCAGTGATACATTGGATGTGGTTGGAAAAAAATGTATAATGGTGGAAGAGGGGCATTGGCATTGAAAAGGATGACGGCAGTGATGGGAAAGGGCAATGGCATCGACCACAATGACCACAACAGTAGAAGCGGGCTGTTGGCATTGCAAGGGACGATGGCAGCGAGGAACAAGGGCAGTGGCATCGACAACAACAACCACAACAGTAGAAGTGGGCCATTGGCATTGGAAGGAACAATGGTAGAAGGGGACCATTGGCATTGCAAGGGATGACGGCAGTGGGGGACAAGGGCGGTGGCGTTGATGACAGCGACCACAATGGTGCTTGAAGAGGAAGGAGCATGAGAAGTTTCCTGCCCTGCTGTCATATCCATACTTTTCCCAGTCGCAACTCCGGTCTAACCTTGGCCCGCCTGACCTCTCCTTAGGCATAGATGCAACTCCGGATCTAGTCCGGCCATCTCCAGCCCCATAGCTGCACTCCAGCTCAACTCCGGTCACTATGTCCATCTCCGCCTCAGGACTAACCCCTGTCTTCCTACAGACAGATCCGCAGTCTAACTCCTCCGTGTTGGACCTGTATCTACCATTAGTCGTGAGACAACCCTAAGGGCAAAACCCAAAGAACTACCACACAAGGACTCTGAGGAGGAACGGAATAGGATCACAAGCGTCTTAGAGCAAAGACCCAAAGAGAGCTCGAATGGAGAGCCTCTGGGTGC
>Ga0307518_10003087_pt1 | contig 12042 bp, 10 predicted proteins | sample 25_EM_MG_FD_203889 | JGI IMG/M metagenome (GOLD analysis project Ga0307518, IMG submission 203889) | Populus trichocarpa ectomycorrhiza microbial communities from riparian zone in the Pacific Northwest, United States - 25_EM | ecosystem: Host-associated > Plants > Roots > Unclassified | place... | reverse complement strand
TCAACTGAAAAACACCCCCTCTACAACCTTATTTCCATGAAATCAAACATTTACATCATATTTTCTCCAATGATCTTAACAACATATTGTCCATGATCAGCCACCACTGTATTTTCAGATTCCATGTTGATTGGGTTGAGACTTTCAAACGAATGAATGTGGAGCTACAGACCTCCAAATTGATCAAGATAGGATCCAACATATAGGTATGCACCCTCTTTACCACGATTAGGTGGTCTCAGGCAACATTGATGTCGGAGTTGCTTTGGTGAAGTCATAAAAATGACCGACCTAGTCAACCTTAATCGAGACACTCATTTGCACACACCCAGCTCTTTCGTGTGTTCACACCTAAAAAACTCTCAAATGGTTCTTATCAAGGTATTAAAACCCTTGTTTCAAGATTAAAAGGCCATAAACACTTCATATTGGCCTTTAAGTTTGTTACAAAACCACCTAAATCAAAAACCATTGATCCTATGGTAAAACCAGCCTAGTTTTTGTTTGTTAGAACCCTAACAAACTCATTTAGAAGCTCTCAAATTAGCCTATAAATGGAGGGAATCACGAGCTTAGAAAAAAGTAAAGAAATGGAGGAAAAACAAGGGGAAAGAAATTTTGGTTAAGGTTTAAGTAATCCAATCAAGTTCACAATCTCAAGGATTTAGTTTGTATGTGCTAGGTTTGGAGATAAGAAAAAAAAAAGGCTACATTAGAAATCCATTCTTATTTGAAGATTTCAAGATTTGAAGGTATATCCTTACAAACCTTAAAAATGGAGTTCATAAGCCCTATTAGATTGATTTTTATTATTTAAGTGAAATGTTTTGAATGTGTTGACATGCTGATGATTGCCTTAATACGTTATGTTAACATTTGAGTTTGATTTGAAATTTTTCCAATATGGCAGCAAGGTTATGATGTTCTTCTGGTTTAGTTAATGCATGTTTTTGGGTTTTTGGGTGTTATTTGGTTTTTGGTGAAGGTTTGGAAAGACATTTTGAATCCTAAATTGTCTAAACATATAGGCTATTTTAGATTTGTAGTTTTTGGCAAATGGAATTTGATGCATTTTGATGATGATTTGTTGTTTTTTGTGAGTCTTTTGATTTAAGTATGCTTGGTTTTGATAATATGTCTTGTTGGAAGTAAGAAAACATGTTTTAGAGGTAAACAATGGTCATTCTGGGTTTAAACAATTAACTGTGTTTCCTGGATTCTGTTTTCTAGGTTTAAGGCAGTCTTATTTGTGTTCTTGAGAAGAATATTGTCTTAGCCCCTTGATTTCGACTATGTTTTTTTTTATCTATTTCTTTACACATAAACCTTCTTTATGCATGATTAAGCAATAATCTAGTTTTCATTGTCATCAACAATATGTTTTAATTGGTTTTTAATCTTAAGGTTTCAATTTTGAACTAAAACTCATTTTGTCAAAATCATGATGTTTAAATGATCATTAAAGCAAACTAACACTTGATTTTTAATTCATTTGTGATTGCCAAAAAAATTTCACCTTTTATTGTTTGAAATATGGTATGGTTTGATGTTCATGTTGTTGGATTCAGGTTTGAATGTTCTTGGTGTTCTTCACTCTTTTGTGTTTGATCTGTATTTCTTGAGAAATTTTTGATTTTTTATGTTTTTACTTATATTGAATCTATTTTGGGTTTGGGTCTTTATTTTGGTTTGTTTATGAGTTAACCCAGTCAATTCAACCCATTCGGGTCAAAACTAGGTTAGTCATTAGGCCCTGTTTGGTTTGCTACTTTTTTCTGTTAAGGTTTCTTTGGTTTAAGAATGTGTTTGGCAAACACCTCTTAGACTTGTTTTGAGTAGTTTTATTTCAAGAAAATTTAGTTTTTTTTTCCAAACATGGCCTTGCAAAATAAATAAATAAATAAATACAAAAATACAAAAATGGTAATAGTATTGAGATTTCAAGTTAACCGAGCTTAAGATAATATTTTGGTTCTGGTTAAAGGGAATTGTCAGATTGAGAATTCAGGTTAACCGAGCTAAAAACAAAGACCAAGATTCTAGTTAAAGGGAGTCTCTAGATTGAGATTTCTGGTTAACCGAGTTGAACGTAATATTTTGGTTCTAGTTAAAAAGAATTGCTAGATTGAGATTTTAGATTGACCGAGCTGAAGACAAAGGCTAAGGTTCTGGTTAAAGGGGGTCTCTAGATTAAGATTTCAGTTTGACCATGCTGAAGGCAACATTTTGATTTTGATTAAAATGAATCGTCAAAATTAGTCTTAAATTGTTATTAAAAATGACTCAAATTCTTTTAAGAACTAATGTAACTTTTAAAACCATCTTGTTATATTTAAAATACTATCCTAAAAAGTTAGCCCTAAAATTCTCTAAAACACCTTATGTATACCCCTATAAAGTCTAGGACCTTTAGCATAACAAATTATCATACCAGATATGTTTCTAAAGCTTTTGGTAAGCTAGACAACATGTGGTTCACTAGTTAACTAAACTAGATATAAAATTTGTATTGATAACTGATAATGTAAATCCTATATTAAATAGCATAATTCTCTATAAAAAAATGATAAATCAAAAGGATAAAAAATTATATGACTAAGGATAAAAAATTCCCAGTTAATTAGTTTAAAGCCTCGAATGAATTAAAAAATAACTTATACACGAAAAATATACCAACACTCAAAGATTTGATAGAAATAATAAATGGGACATTAAAGGAATGGCATTGCTATAAATAAAAGAAAAATTTCCCATCATTTTTATACATTAAAGCTAACGATTTATAGGGAGAAAAAACTTGATATTTGCTCTTCATCTCCTTCTTTTTTTTCTCAAATATGATGGTATAAGAGTGTGAACTAAATGATTTCTACTAAGAAAGCTAACCAAATTAGTAAACCTTAAAGAGAGAGAGAGAGGTTGAGAGTTTAGATCATAGAGAAAGAAAGTGTGCAAACTAGATTAAAAAGAGGTGAATTCTTGGAAATTGTAGAAAACAACTCATAAAATTAGATCACTTAGTTGTGTTAAGAGGTTATTTTTCAATTACATGACTTGTTTTCTTGATTATGGATAGGGAATTGAAAATTTCCAATTTTAAACTTTTAAAGTTTATTTAACTGGTTAAAAACTAATTATAAGAATTTGAAACATTGAAGTTGCCGACCATGATTTGGAATTTTAGGGTATTTAAATCCCCAATTTTGAACTTTTAAAGTTTATTTAACTCGTTAAAAATTAATTATAAGAATTTGAAACATTAAAGTGGCTGACCATGATTTGGAATTTTAGGGTATTTAGAAACTTGACTAAATTGGATTGATTTTTTTATATTTTAATGATGTTGGGGATGTTGAAATTGGTTGTGAATATTATAATATAGATTGCTAATAATTTAGTTATTGTTGTTATATTTTGAAATCATGAAATGTGAAAATTTATGAATTGTATAAGTTTTGGTATTTAAACGATGTTGTTATGCTTAAATTAGATTGGTATGATGATGGTAATGTGTTGTGCTTGCTTGTAATTCATATGGAATAAGTTGTATGGGCATTGGTTTATGTTTGTTAAATGTGGAAAGGTGGAAGTATGGGAATTAGAAAATTTATGTAAATGTTTAGGGTTTGTAATGATGTTGTGATGTTTAGAAATTGATTGGAGATTGTGATTTTAATGGCTATATATATTGTGTCTTGGTTGGCAAGTTGGTAAAATAGAAAAATAAAAAAATATATGTTGGATGCATAATGATAATAAGGAATGTTAAATTGCATGCTAAAAGCAAGTTGAAAATATAAGAAAAATATGAAATTATAATTGAGATACAAACTAGTAGTACGAAAAGATTAATCATATGTTTATATAAGTATGAACAATAGGTTAAAATGATATGGGTACTAATTTTCCATGAAAATTAGGAGGGACATCTATGGTTGAACTAGCTATTGAGGGAGCATATATTACTAGAGTGTCAGGTAGGTACCATCACCTTTCCTTTTATTCAAAGAAATTTTCTTGTTAAAATTTCTTTATACATGTGCAATGAGTTTTGAAATGGTTTATGGAAATTTATGTTAAGAAAAACTTGGTTGTATGGACAAAGACAAATTATATAAATTCGGTCGTAAGTGTTACCTATTTTTTACCCTATAAAAATCAAGAAAAGAAAAATAGAAAAATAGAAAAATGAAAATTTAAAAATAAAAGAGGATACACATGAAGAAAGCCTAGAACGTTACCCAAGTTGGTTGATCAATACTTGAAAATGCATTTTCATTAAAGTATTATATTATCATATTGCATTTAAAGTATCATTAAATTATCTAATTTAAGCATGTTTTATAATAACAAGTCTGATAATATAAGATATCTTTACTTTATGGTAAATGCTTATTTTAAATGCAGACATATCTCACAATTCAAAGGATTGATTGATGTGTTTAACTATTGAAATTGAGAAAACAAAGAGAGGGCTAAGCTTAGAGAAGAGATGTTGGTTCAACTTAAACTGGAATGCCATTCAGTTATTGGGTCATAACTAGAGTTATAGACATTGAATTTAGGTCTGATTTATCTTGATGAAAAGTTAAGGGATAGGCCTAAAACATTCATTAAGAGTTTAAGATTCAAAATTATCATTTGTAAATTCAAATCTTAGCAACAAAAGAGAAGTCTGAATCTGTCATGCAGCCCAGACATTGTTCGGTGTTCAGTCCGTATCTCGAGTTCTAGAAGTGCAAATGAGTTCATTCATTTTTTGTTGGAAATCTGAGACAAATACCCACAACTTTCATGAAGATTATCTGTTCAAATTTAGGAATAGTTAAAAATGTGTTAGTACAAGTTGATAAATTTATTTATCTCGTGGAATTTATTGTCTTGGATACACAACCTCTTATAGTATGTAACTCAATTCCAGTTATTTTACGTCGTCCATTTCTTACAACTTATAATGCATTGATTAATTGTAAGAATGGACTAATGAAGTTATCTTTTGGAAACATAACATTGAAAATGAATGTTTTTAACATTTGCAAGTAACCTGAAGATGATAATGATTTACAGGAAGTAGACTTTATTGAAAAATTAGTTTATGATCAATTTGAAACTGCTTCTAGTTAAACTGAGTTTAATGAATCAAAAGATTTGCAAATGGTTTATTTTTAGGAAGAATCAAAGGTAAGTAGTTGGAGACCAAAAATTGAAGAATTGCCACTATGATCAATTGATTACATACCTTCAAGTGTTCAACCACCAAAACCTGATTTAAAGTCGTTACCATTTGATCTCAAGTATTTTGTTTTGGGAGAAAATGAAACTTTTCCGGTAATAATCTCTTCCAAACTTAATGCACATCAAGAAAGTAAGTTATTACAAACTCTAAAAATACACAAAAATGCATTAGGATGGACCATAACTGACATAAAGGAATTAGATATTCGATTTGCACTCACAGGAATTTGGAGGAAAAAGTTAAACCCTTTAGAGAAATGCAACGAAGGCTCAATCCTAATATTAAAGAAGTAATGAGGAATGAAGTCATTAAGATCCTAGATAATGAAATCATTTATCTTATTTCTAACAGCAAATGGATAAGTCCTACCCAAGTTGTACCTAAGAAGTCTGTAGTCATTGTGATAACAAATGAGAAAAATGAGTTAATTCCAACTAGGACTATTACTGGTTGGCGCACGTGTATTGACTATAGGAAAGTTAATTCAATGACTAGAAAAGATCATTTTTCTTTACCTTTCATGGATATCAAATTCTAGATAGAGTTGCAGGTCATGAATTTTATTGTTTCTTAGATCGCTATTCAAATTACAACCAAATTGAAATTGCATTTGAAGATCAAGAGAAAACTACTTTCACATGTCCATTTGGTATTTTTACTTATCAAAGGATGCCTTTTGGATTATATAATGCACCAACCACATTTAAGCATGTTTAGTATATTTAGTGATATGGTTGAATGTTTTCTTGAAATTTTTATGGATAATTTTTCTATTTTTGACGATTCATTTGATGATTGTTTAACTAACTTGAAAAAGATTTTGAGCAAGTGTGAAGAGAAGAATCTTGTGTTGAATTGAGAAAATTATCATTTTATGGTAACAAACAACATTGTACTTGGTCACATTGTTTTATCAACAGGAATTAAGGTTGACAAGTCTAAAATCGAGTTAATTACCAACACCAAAATCTATTAAAGATGTTAGATCATTCTTAGGACATGCTGGTTTTTATAGAAGGTTCATCAAATATTTTAGTGTAGTATCTAAGCCATTGTGTGACATCCTAATAAAGGATAATGTTTTTAAATGGACTGAACATTATGAAGAAGCCTTTGTTAAACTTTAAAACTTGCTTGCTTCTACTCTTGTCATTTAAGCTCCTGATTGGTCATTACCTTTTGAAATAATGTATCACGCTAGTGATTATATTGTGGGTGCTGTCTTAGGATAAAGAAAAGATAAGAAACGTTATGTGATTTACTATGCAAGTAAAACTTTAAATAATTCTCAAATGAATTACACTACCACTGAAAAGGAATTACTTACAATAGTATTTGCATGTAAAAATTTAAATCTTATCTTGTTGGCTCCCCTGTTGTTTTTTTAGTGATCATGCAGCATTAAAACATCTTCTTTCTAAGAAGGATTCTAAGGCTAGATTGATATGATGAATTTTGTTACTTCAAGAATTCGATATCACAATCAAGAACAAGAAAGGCACCGAAAATGTTATCGCGAATCTTTGTCAAGATTGACAATAGATTCCACATCTGACTTCACACCAATCAATTACTACTTTCCTGATGAATCTTTACTTTTTATTGCTACAATGTATTGGTTTGCTAATATTGTCAATTTTCTTGCTACAAGATATTTTCCAACTCATTGGAGTACCCAAAACAAAAGAAAGTTTTTAAATGAAGTGAAGAGCTTTTATTGGGATGACCCTTACTTATTTAAATATTGTCCTGATCAAATATTTTGAAGATGCATTCTCAACAATGAGGTAAGTAGTGTCATTAAATTTTGTCATTCTGAGTCATGTAGGGATTATTTTTCATCAAAAAAGATAATTGCAAAGATCTTACAATATAGATTCTATTGGCCCACTATATTCAAGGACACACATGCATTTTGCAAAACTTGAGAAAACTTTCAAAAGTTAGGATATATTTCAAAACATAACATGATGCCTTTAAATCCTATTCTTGTTATTGAAATTTTTTACTATTAGGGTATAGATTTCATAGGTCCATTCCCTTAATCATTTGGTTTTTTATATATATTAGTCGCAGTAGATTATGTTTCAAAATTCATAGAGGCAATTCCAAGTTAAAACAATGATCACAAAACAGAGATCAAGTTTTTGAAAGAAAATATTTTTAGTCGATTTGAAATCCCTCAAGCCATGATAAGTGATGGTGGAACACATTTCTGCAACAAGCCATTTAAATCTTTAATGAAGAAATAAGGAATCACATATAAAATCGTCACCCCTTATCATCTTCAAAGAAGTGGACAAGGAGAACTTGCTAATATGGAGATCAAACAAATCTTGGAAGAAACAGTGAACCATAATTGAAAAGACTGGTCTTTAAGACTTAATGATTCACTTTGGGCTTATCAAACTGCTTTTAAAACATCATTAGGTATGTCACCTTATAGGCTGGCTTATGGAAAATCTTGTCACTTGCCTGTGGAACTTGAACATAAAGCTTATAAGGCTATTAAAGCTTTCAATTCAAACATTGATGATGCTAGCCAGGTGTGTAAGTTATAAATAAATGAGCTTATAGAAATACGAAATGATGCATATGAGAATTCAAAAATTCATAAAGCAAGAATCAAAAAGTTTCATGACAAGAAAATCTTGAGAAAAACATTTGATGTTGGTCAAAAAGTTTTGCTTTATAATTCTCGACTCCACTGATTTAATGGAAAGCTAAGATCAAGATGGAGTGGTTCATTTATTATGAAACATGTGTATCCTTATAGGGCCTTAGATATTAAGAATCCAATGAATTCAATGTTTTTAAGGTAAATGGACATCATTTGAAAGCTTAATTTGATAATTTTCTTAGTGAAAATAAATCCATTGGTTTTGGTGATCCTGTTTATAAAGATTGATTATTTTGTTTTTCTCATAGTGTTTTTGTGTTTCTTTTTTGTGTGACTTTTGTTTTACTAGTCTCTCTCAAACCCCAGTTAATGACTTTTGTTTTGCTAGTCTCTCTCAAACCCCAGTCATGACTGGGGTTTGAGAGAGACTAGCAAAACAAAAGTCACACAAAAAAGAAACACGGGCAAGTGATAAGTTTTCCATAAACCAGCCTATAAGGTGACATACCTAATGATGTTTTAAACGCAGTTCGATAAGCCCAAAGTGTATCATTAAGTCTTAAGGACCAATCTTTTCGATTAGGGTTCACTGTTTTTTCCAAGATTTGTTTGATCTCCCTTTCAACAAATTCTACTCCTCCACTTGTCTGAGGGTGATAAGGGGTGGTAAATTTGTGTGTGATTCCATAGTTCTTCATTAAAGATTCAAATGGCTTGTTGAAGAAATGTGTTCCACCATCACTTATCATGACTCGAGGGATTCCAAATTGACTCAAAATATTTTCTTTTAAAACCTTGATCACTATTTTGTGATCATTGTTTCGACTTGGAATTGCCTCTATCCATTTTGAAACATGAACTACTGTAACTAATATGTACAAAAAACCAAATGATTGAGGGAATGGACCTATGAAATCTATACCCCAACAGTCAAAGATTTCAATAATAAAAATAGGATTTAAAGGCATCATGTGATGTTTTAAAATAGATCCTAACTTTTGATAGTTTTCACAAGTTTTGCAAAATGCATGTGTGTTCTTGAACATGGTGGGCTAATATAATCCACATTGTAAAATTTTTGCAATCATCTTTTTTGATGAAAAACGACCCCCCTACATGCCTCATAATGATAAAATTTAATGAAACTACTTACCTCATTATCAGAAATGCATCTTTAAAATATTTGATCAGGAAAATATTTGAATAAGGGTCATCCCAATAAAAGCTCTTCACTTCACTTAAAAACTTTCTTTTGTTATGGGTACTCCAATGTGTGCTGGCAAATATCCTATAGAAAGAAAATTGATAATATTAGCAAACCAAGACATTGTAACAATAAAAAGTAAAGATTCATTAGGAAAATAATCATTGATTGATGTGATATCAGATGTGGAATCTATTGTCAATCTTGACATATGATCCGCGATAATATTTTTGGTGTCTTTCTTATTCTTGATTGTGATATCGAATCGTTGAAGTAACAAAATTCATCGTACCAATCTAGCCTTAGAATCCTTCTTAGAAAGAAGATATTTTAATTTTGTATGATCACTAAAAATAAGAACAGGTAAGCCAACAAGATAAGATCTAAATTTTTCACATGCAAATACTACTGCAAGTAATTTCTTTTCAGTGGTAGTGTAATTCATTTGAGCATTATTTAAAGTTTTACTTGCATAGAAAATCACATAAGGTTTCTTATATTATCTTTTCTTTATCCTAAAACAGCACCCACAACATAAATACTAGCGTGACACATTATTTCAAAAGATAATGACCAATCAGGAGGTTGAATGACAAGAGCAGAAGGAAGCAAGTTTTTAAGTTTAACACAGGCTTCTTCACAATGTTCAGTCCATTCAAAAACATTATTCTTTGTTAGGAGGTCACACAAGGATTTAGATATTACATTAAAATCTTTGATGAACCTTCTGTAAAAACCAGCATGTCCTAAGAATGATCGAACATCTTTAATAGATTTTGATGTTGGCAAATTAGCAATTAACTCGATTTTAGACTTGTCAACCTCAATTCCTGTTTATGAAACAGTGTGACCAAGTACAATGTTGTTTGTTACCATAAAATACCATTTTTTCCAATTCAACATAAGATTCTTCTCTTCACACCTGCTCAAAACCTTTTCCAAGTTAGTTAAACAATCATCAAATGAATCACAAAAAACAGAAAAATCATCCTAAAAATTTCAAGAAAACATTCAACCATTTCATTAAATATACTAAGCATGCTAAAATGTGGCTGGTGCTTTACATAATCCAGAATGCATCCTTTGATATGCAAAAGTACCAAATGGACATGTGAAAGTAGTTTTCTCTTGATCTTCAAATGCAATTTCAATTTGGTTGTAACTTGAATTGCCATCTAGGAAATAATAAAATTCATGACCTGCTACTCTTTCTAGAATTTGATCCATGAGAGGTAAAGGAAAATGATATTTTCTAGTCATTGAATTAACTTTTCTATACTCAATGCACATGCGCCAACCAGTAATAGTCCTAGTTGGAATTAACTCATTTTTCTCATTTGTTATCATAGTGATTCCAGACTTCTTAGGTACAACTTGGATAGGACTTACCCATTTGCTTAATGATTCCATTATCTAGAAGCTTAATGACTTCATTCCTCACTACTTCTTTCATATTAGGATTAAGCCTTCGTTGCATTTCTATAGAGGGTTTAACATTTTCCTCCAAATAAATCCTGTGTGCAAATCAAAGGACTAATTCCTTTTATGTCAGTTATGGTCCATCTTAATGCATTTTTATGATTTTTAGAGTTTGTAATAACTTACCTTCTTGATGTGCATTAAGTTTGGAAGAGATTATTACCAGAAAAGTTTTATTTTCTCCAAAAAATGAGTACTTGAGATCAGATGGTAACAACTTTAAATCAGGTTTTGGTGGTTGAACACTTAAAGGTACGTACTCAATTGATCGTGGTGACAATTCTTCAATTTTTGGTCTCCAACTACCTACCTTTGATTCTTCCTAAAAATAAACCATTTGCAAATCTTCTGATTCATTAAACTCAGTTTAACTGGAAGTAGTTTCAAATTGATCATAAACTAATTTTTTAATAAAGTCTTCTTCCTGTAAATCATTATCATCTTCAGGTTACTTGCAAATGTTAAAAACATTCATTTCCAATGTCATGTTTCCAAAAGATAACTTCATTAGTCCATTCCCACAATTAATCAATGCATTAGAAGTTGCAAGAAATGAACGTCCTAAAATAACTGGAATTAAGTTACATACTACAACAGGTTGTGTATCCAAGACAATAAAATTCACGGGGTAAATGAATTTATCAACTTGTAATAACACATCTTCAACTATTCTTCTAGGCGCTTTTACAGATCTATCAGCAGGTAAGAGAGTTACAGAAGTTTGTTTTAACTCACATAAATAGAGAATTTGAAAAACTAAATATGGAAGCAAATTCACACTAGCTCCAACATCAAGTAAAGCCTTTTTAATTTTATGTTCTCCAATAAAGCATGAAATTGTAGGATAACCAGAGTCTTTATATTTCAAAGCATTATTGTTTTGAAGAATGACACACTTGTTCGACTAAAAAAGCTTTATTTTTCACATTAAGTTTTCTCTTCACGGTGAACAAGTCTTTCAAAAATTTAGCATAAGAAGGTTCATGTTTAATAGCATCCAACAAAGGTATATTGATTCTTCCGTGTTTAAAAGTTTCAAAGATTTTATAATTGTGATTAACTTTTTTTTGTTTGGTCATGGCATGAGGAAATGAAAGTGTTTAGTGGGGAATCAGTCTTTTCTTTGCAATGTTTAGGTTCAACCTCTTCCTTACCCTCAGAGATTGATCATCATCTTTCTCACAAGGTTCAAGAATAGATTTTTCAATAACCTTACCACTACGGAGAGTAATGACTGATTTGACTTAATCCATGTTTTGGCTTACGAAGCTACTCGCACTTGAATTGTATTGTCCTATAGGATTTTGCTGTGGTTGAGATAAAAACTTACATTTCTTCTGAAAACTTAGAGCATATGTGAATTTTACAAGAGTATCTTTCAAATCTGCCCAAGTTTGAGCATTTTGAGTGTTGATTGTCTCTTGCTTTTCAATGAATGCATGCAATGTTTCCTAAAGATTTTTTTTTATGAGGAGGAGCATAAGGAGGTGTATATATATGAAA
>Ga0307518_10003086_pt1 | contig 12042 bp, 3 predicted proteins | sample 25_EM_MG_FD_203889 | JGI IMG/M metagenome (GOLD analysis project Ga0307518, IMG submission 203889) | Populus trichocarpa ectomycorrhiza microbial communities from riparian zone in the Pacific Northwest, United States - 25_EM | ecosystem: Host-associated > Plants > Roots > Unclassified | place... | reverse complement strand
CAATTAAGTCCATGATTTCATTAATTTAACTAAATCCAAGTCCAATTAAGTCTCAAAACTTATCAATTATCCAATTAAAGCCTTGATTGGATTAATTAAATTAATGTCAAGCTCAATTAAGTCTCAAAACTTATCAATTCTCCAATTAAAACCTTGATTTGGATTAATTAAATTAATTTCAAGCTTAATTAAGTCTCAAAACTTATCAATTCACCAATTAAACCCTTGATTGGATTAATTAGATTAATTCCAAAGTTTAATTAAACCTCAAAACTTCCAATCATGTTGCCCTTAACCCAAATTTTAATTCATTTTACTTACTTTTCATCATCATTTTTTTATATCCTTTTCAGTAAATAAAATAATAATAATAATTAAAATAAAAGGGTCAAAAATTGAGTTATGATAGTTATTAATAATTTACTTTTGCGATCTCAGTCTCACACGCCTGTCATATATTTTTTTCTTTTTAAAAAAATATTTCATACAACACAATTCCATAGGCTTTATTGTCATATAAATCTATTAAATAAAAAATAATCTATGTCATAAAAAATTTATTGAATAAGATAGCGTGTATAACTTGCGTTGCGAGATTGGTTGGTTGACTTGAGTTCTTATGGTTTTTTTTTTTTTTATCAATTTCATCCATAAACATTAAGTTAGTTGGGGATATCTTTCCATATTTTTTTTCAAGATTATCATCGCAAGTTTTGCATGTCAACCTGGATTAATCTAGGTTAATCCAATGTATTTACTTCTCAATATTAAATAAAAATATCGTTCAATATAAAAATTATTTTAAATTCATGGTTAAAATCTATTTCTTTTTTAGAAAACATGTTAGCAATACCTATATTTATTTTTTTATTTGAAATTTTTTCCAACCCGTGACATAACGCATGCTAATAGGCTAGTTTCTCATCATATGGTGTGAAAATCACTAGTTTATTCTATTGGATCAACTATTTTCCAACCACCATCACATTTAACATCTTATTAAATTAGTTGGTGTCTTTCCTAGCTAAAATGCCCCAAGGATGACAATGATTTTTTTCATGATTATCTAACAATATTTCTCTATGAACTCTAGTAAAACATCTTGTTTTTTTTATTCATTTAATTCCTTTTTTTTTTAATTGGAAGCACTAATTCATCCATGTCCTTTTTTTCTCTTACGAACATAAGCAAAATTTTCTAACCTTTTGGTAACCAAGATGACATTTCATAGTTTTTGTGTTTTACATAGCTAACACTTCCCTCCATAATTTGGTGAGCGGAAGAACTTCCTTCTTCATATGGATGGATTGATTTTTAGGAGTGTTTAAGTTCTGTGTTATTACGTTTTTCTTTCACTTTTCTATTTGGATTGAACCAATAATTTATCAACTAAACTTCAGTTGCTTTCACAATCTAAACATGATTTTTTATGACATCCTTCAACTTTTGTTGCGACTTTTCTGTATTGAGTTTTTCAAAACACATACACACAACAAAAATTGTAAATATAAAATTTTTCAGGAGTCTCATGGATCATGTTAGACAAATTTAGAGTTGTTTAGGGTTTATACAAATATCACCTGAAGAGCATATGTTTCTTTTTTTACTTTGAATAATTACTTTAAGGTTTGGGTTGCCACAAGCCATAATTTATTTAAGTGTCCGGGCTCTAACGGTAATCCACATGAACCAATAGTGAGAAATCTCTTAAACCTTTTTAAAAAAAGATGAATTGTTATACCTTAGAGTACTAGTTCTTTTCTTTTGTGTTTAGGTGTTTCTATACTGTCTACTCACATTCTCTAAGAAAATAAGAGACATAACATTCTATTTATAGGGTAACCTAAAAACCCTATAAATAACAACATATCAATTTCCCTCTTAAATAATATCACATATTATTTTAGATCATTTTTAAAAATTTATTCAATCAAGTCTTTGCTTGATTATTTCTAGGTTTAAAATTGCAATATCCTTTATTAGTTACATTCTAGTGTTCAATTCTAAAATTTATTTACAATCAAGTTACACTTGATTTATCATCCCAATTTAATTTTTTACCAATAGTTCTTATATGACCTATTAGGTTCCCTAATAAGTTGACTCAAATATAAATTATAATCCTAAATAAAATAAGATTAAATAAAGTAAACAATTTAATTTAATGTCAATTCAACAATTGATTGACTTATATTTGAAGTTTAAATATAATGTCTAGCAACCTGTCACAACCAGTTTTTCAGTATAATTATTATCTCTTCATCAAGAATATTATGATTTAGACATTGTAGTGTGAAATATATCTACTTTGTTAAATCATTTTGTTTCTCAACATTATAGTAATTGATTTTTTGAATAAGATTTTGAAACTCTTTTCAAAACTCGTTTCACCCTGACTAAGGATTTCACAATCAATACTATTTAAAAATAGATGGAATATTTTTTTAATTCACCTAGGGTGATGAATCCTCTCTTGATTATTCAAATATATTTATATAGTTTATGCTATGTCTAGTATCTGCTTGTTTATTACCCTTGATTAGGATAACATGTGGTCATAATTAAAACATAATACTCTCTATATAAGATAACTTAGTAACCTTAAGTCTAAGAATCACTTACACAACTATCATGTGAGTCTTTTCATAGACATATGTGATCTCTACATATGAAATTCTCTTACAAGTTAATTCAGTATACATGTCATCTGACAAGCACCTGCATATTAGTTTCAGGTATTTCTCATACCTCAATTTATTTATGAGAGAAGTTGTTTCTTTTCATAAAAAAAAACATAATATATATCGGTCTCACCGATTCTAATTAATGTTCAGTTTTAATAGAACATTAACTAAGAATATTTAGGAACAATAATTTGACGCATTAAAAATCTCATAATTATAACAACTTTATAATTTTCCATGCAAAATATTATTATTCCATAAACTTTATCTATACTCTAGATTCAGAATTTAGAGATAAGCTTGGAAGAAAAATCCTAAAAACTGATTACAAAGCCGGTTCAAGTATGTTGTACCATGTGCGGATGAACTCCCTAGCTAAATGTTGTGGGACGGACTGGACATTTTGCGGCTTGTGAAGAAACAACTCTAGACTAGTTTCTACGTTATGAATGTGTTCCGTGAGTTCCTAGTAACCATCTAGGTGTGGAGTTTGAACTCATAGGCAACCTTGTGGCTTCGTAGGTCTGGAGCAAGAGGTGAGGCACTTATTTCTAATGATGCACTCATTTTTTTTTATCTCATATCTTCTTTTTCTCTTCTTTTTCGTGACCTCGAATTGATCTCTCAGAAGAAGTGGTTCAAGATCTTTCCTTATGATGTGGCTCCCTCCTTTTACTCCAGCTATGTCTTGTTCGATCGTTATTATTAGTATAGATTCACTTGGGAGACCTCCCACTAGAGTGCTTCATGATGGTGGAAGCGTGTTTTTGGCATTTCATAACAATGGAGAAAAAGGCCTTTTCTCCTGCTTCTCATGTCTTCAAGTTTTCCAACTTTTTCTTTATTATGTATTGCATGGCTGGTATATCCTTCGTGAGATATTGCATGTGTTGTTCTATTCCTTCTCTAGTTTGGCTCTTTTGGTAGGGTGTTCGGGTGGCCGACAAAACCAGTTTGTTCTCATCCAGTTTTTGTTCTCGCTCGATCTTCATCCTTTTGGCTGAATGAAAGGGGCAAGTGTTCCCCTGAATGTATGTGTGTTTCTAGTCTTAGGTCTCCTGTTTTCGAACTAGTTTCAGTATTTGTGCAATAATTTGCGAGTAAGTGTTTTGCATGGTTTTTATGAAATTTCGTATTTTGCATGGTTTTGGATTAAGAGTGATCAATAGGTATCTATGATATTGGCCTATTATTATTATTTTAATATATACATCTTTTTTTGGTAAAAGATCGAGGAGGGCCTAGAGAAAACAGAAAACACTAGTCAATGATTAAGGACTAAATCCAAGCTATAAAATCACTAGACCTTTGTACACCCTACCTAGCTAAGCTATCTGCTGCTGCGTTTTCCTCTCTTAGAACATGGCAAAAGCCCATTTTCAATTTTTTCACGATAATGTTGATTGAGTTGAATTCTGTCAGCATTCTCCATTGATTACTCTCAGGTTTTAGAAGCCAACCACCTGCATTTGTAGAGTCAGACTAAAAGATCCAATGAACTTCTTGTGCCAAGGTAGAAGGTGCGCTTATTTCCATTGCCTTCCTCACCGCAATGACCTCTGCCTCATTAGAGTCTTTGATTTCCACCAGACATGAGAAGATAGATAGAAATTGTTCGTCTTGATTCCTTAAAACACCACCAATCCCTGCTCTTCCAGGTTTCCCTAAAGCTGAATCTATATTCCACCTGAGGCTACCAAGTCAAGGCTCCTTCCAACCAGTCAGTATTCGATTTCTTTGAGGGACTAAATTGCCTTGAATACATTCTGCATTTCTTGCGAAGTCATAATTCCCAATATAGACACAATGATCATCAATACTTTTTGCTCGAAGAGCTACACGGTGGAAAACTGGAAAAGTATGTACCAAACATTATCCCATCCATCATGCATTCAATTGAACACAAAGTCATTTCTTACTAACCAAGTTGACCATATAGTAGAATTTAACGCCACAAACCACAACTTACTTTAACTTTCACTGTGAGCAGAGTTGACCCACTGCTGAAACTTCTCATCCACTGAGTATGGCACAATCCAAGGGTGTCCCCACTACCTCATTAATTAGCCGACACCAAAACTTCCTAACCTCACTGCAATTTAATATCAAATGCTGAACCGTTTTGGTTTCTAATTAACTGCAGAAAGGACACTCACTTGCAGCTGTATCAATAATCCCTCTTTGAAGAGAGAAATTATTTGTGCTTTTCTGTCCCTGTAATAATATATCATCAATTGACCCAATTATTGTTAACTGTCCCTTGTTAGGCTTGTTTACCAAGGATCCTATGTGCAATTTGACCCATAATGTTCCAAATTATGTTATGGATCGCTATGTGTTCCAAAAAGTTCATTCGTTTTTCTTATATTTAAACAAAAGTGATAATGCCTCAACTGAATTAGGCAACTATCACATGATAATTTTTAGCACTTAACTAGATCATGCTACGTTACGGGTCAAATTAATTTTTTTCAATATAAAAAATTTTCATGCATTGCCATATATTTTTCTAGTTAAAAAAAAATTTAAATCGTGCGGAGATTGACATGATTAACTTGATGGGTCAAAAAGCTACCATGACGATCGATAAAAACATAGTTTGACTTATTGTTGAAGGATGAAATTAAAAAAAAAATTCAATCACAAAATAGGACACGATAAAATGACCTCACTCTACTCGGGTTAACTCGTTAAACACGTGAACCAAGTTATAAGACCGGGATAACCCCATTGAAAGAAAACCAAAACAAATCATGAAATCTAATTCCTAATCAATCCTATGAAGGGTGAAATTGAAAAGAATTCCAATTAAAAAAGAAAAGAAAAACTCGAATCTATCAAGTTAATCGGCCAAACTCGCGACTCAAGTCATAAGACCGAGATAACCTCAAAAAACCAAACCAAAATAAATCATGAAGCTAAATTTTTAATAAACCCAATATTGTAGGATGTAATTGAAAAAAAAAACATCAAATTAAAAAAGACAAAAGAAACTCGAGTCAACTGAGTTAACCAGTCAAACCTACGACATGGGTTATGAGACCAAACTAACTACATACAAAGTAAACCACAATAAATTATAAAGCTCAATCTCTAATAAATCAAATGTTAAAATACGAAGAAAGAAACATAGATTTACAAAAAAAGAAAAAGGCAAAAAAAAGAAAGAAATAAAAACACTATTAAAATGAATAATATTTTGTGAGGTAGTGCATAGTAAAAACACCACCCTTTTAGTTTTTTGTTAATTATAACTTAGTCCCTATAGTTTATAAAATCAAATTCATTAGTCCCTATAATATAAAAATAATTAAATAGCCTCTTGACTAGTGTTGATCATTTTCTCTGTAATAGATTTCAGTTTAAAAAACATACCTCCTTTTCTTAGAAAATGTCCCCGTCTTCTCCATTTTCTATTCCTTTTATTGTGTTGATCAGTAAAAAAAAAGGTTCTAAAAGAACATGGAATTGATGGAGGACTGAATTATAATAGATTGAAAACTATAAGAATTAAATATATAATTTTTGAAACCAAGAGAATTAATCGATTAGTTCTCTTAAACTACAAGTTATATATATAAACTTTAATTTCGACAGGGAAGGAGTTTTTTTCGTAACAGGATAGACACCATTAATAATAACGGATGCGAGAGGTATTCATTTTCTTTCAAATATTGAAATTTAGTTCATAATCTAGGGAACTTCTTGTGATGATTTTTGAAAGAAAAGGATGTATAATATATATATATATATATATATATATTGTTTAAAACTTTTAACTATCTTTTTAATGTCATTTATTCAAAACATATGTTTAATTAGTATGCAACAAAGTAGATAATTCTTAGACTTAGAAACAAATAAAATCAAAAGTCATTTTTAATCTGTTATAATTAACTTAAATATATGAAGTTCTCATGCAACACGTACAAACACATAGTAGAAACCAAAAACAAATACAAAAAAAAATCGAAAAACTGAGGCAAACCCAAGGAAGGGTCACAATTCGCAGGAGTCTTTGCTTGCCACTGACAATAAAGATTTCTAGTAACCCTCCACTAATCATGGGGACCGGGAGGACATTTGTTGAGTCTTTCATCTCACAAGCCTGCATGTTAGTCAACAAGAAACTATATCTTGTTAATTTTAAACTGCAAGTGTGAAACCAAATGTGGAAATAAAAGAGTATTGTACCTTACAACAACTACCATGCATACTTTTTAGAGCTCGAAAGTCAACAAAATGGGAGTGGTAGATTTCAATGGATCATAAAGGCAGTGAGGACTCGATCAACATTCCAGTAACAATGGCGTACAGCGACTTAATTAGTCCACAGTCAGCGTGCTATTAGTAATGGGGCATTGATGATACAAACAGGAAGATGAAAGAGGCTATTAGCACAAGATCGAACAAGCTTGGTAACAAGTAATCAACAGTGGGGTTTCTTTTCTGCAGCTCGAAAAATAAAAAAAGAAAAAGATGATTAGTGGGAGGTTGGATTTTTGCATGCGCATTGAACATGGTTTGGTGGTTCGTTTAATCTGTCCAATTTTACTGTTAAGTGGATGTAACATGGTGCTGTGTTTTTTATTTGACTGGCGTGGTGTTTTCCTCTGGTCTAAAGTTTTTCTTTGATTTGGAAAAATGGTGCTCGTTGCCGGTAGTCACTGGCAATGCACAGAGTAGAAAAGAGTCTAAATTGGGCGACTCTTTTGAGCCTCTCATGCAGGAGGGGAAAAATAGTAAGTAGCAAAGTGCCACGCCCTGGTGACAGTGTTGTGAGATCATCTTGCGGGTGGGTCAAACATCATGGAGCCTACCGTGTACTTGAATAAGATCTAGGGAACGGGTACTTTTCCGTTTTTTTTATTCAGCACAAAGCACTTTTCATATCCTTGCGACCAGCGTTTTGGTCCCACAAGCGGAAATACGTGTTTGTTATCGTGAAGTTTCTTCCTTCATGATTTGATAGAAAATTAATTTTTTTTTAATTATAGTTTTTTTAATTAAAATTTTAAGAGATAGCTTTTAGTGATATTATGTAAAATTATAATGTATATTGATTAATCAAATAGTTTAAAAAATTTAATTCTTTTTGAAATTTAGAGTTTATATTTTTATTTTCAAAGTAGCATAGTGCAAAAAATAAATAAATAATACAATTCAAAAATTATATAAGAAAATAATATAATTTACCTATGTCCACATAACATTTGTACTTAGCAAATCATAGATGTCATCTACATCTTTTTTATTAACATGAATAATTTTATTAAATTTTTTAAAAAAATATTTAAAAATTTAAATTTAAAAATTTAAAAATATTATCTTTATCACAACTAGCATAAAGATGATATTTATTGCTAAACTTTATTATTTTTCTAAATAAGTTTTAAATTATGTTTATTTTTTCCTATTGTTCTACTTTGAAAAAAAAAAACCCTCTAAAGGTAAACTACCAAAAATGAATTTGGCTTCTATAGCAAGGTTATTAAACTCGGCCTAATCTATGATTAGACTTAAGGCTTAGGTCGGGTTGGGCATGAGATGCAAAATTATCCTTTAGATTGCTAATTTAAGGTTTAAAGAAAAGTTTGCTACTTGACTTAACAAGAGCCTTGCCTTGAAGAAACAAAGTTATATGCAATTAATTACCCCTATTGTATGCCTATAATGAGACGTGAATGAGAAGTATAAATCACAACGAAGTTAATTAATCCTTCTAAGAGTTTGTAAGTTCACTCAAAAACTTAAAATGAGAATCACTCAACCACACAAAAAGAAATAAAGCTCAGAATATGCGACAACTTTAGAGAAAATTTCTTAAACAAAAAAATAATGTTAACAATTAGTTTATATAGTAGAAACTTAACCCTAATTTCATTTAATAGACCAAAACTTGATAAATATGTCTTAACATATTAAAAGCCTAAAATAAATAAAATAGTAAAATAAAACCTAACCCAAATAAACCTTTAAATGCCACAGACTCTAAAATTAACTAAAAGATAAATAAATAATTGCCCAACTAATTAAATCAAAATCAAAGTTGAATTTTATAATATGGTGGTAGAATCAAAGTTCATCTTCAAACAAGTGGTTCTCTTTTGTCTTGATGAATTAGAAGGTGTACTATATATCATTGTAAATAAGTGGATGTCAACTTTTCAATCCAACTACAATTGCATCAAATTTTATTTTGCAGCTCCAGTTATGACAAAAAAAGTAAGGAAATGTCAAAATTGACATATTTGAATCTTTTTATTTCAATCTTTCTGTAATGTCTAATACTCTCATACAAGCCCTTCTTAAACAGGTTAGGACCTAATTTAGTAAGTCATCAGGTTGATCCATCGAGCAAGGTTCGGTTTAATAACACTAATTGATAATACAATGAGCTTATAAAGTGGACTTTTTCATAAATGAACTTGGGTTAGGCTCATGTTTCTCAAACTCCTCATCTTCCAAAAATAAGGTTTTTTTTTTTAATTCACTTTGATTTTTTAACCCAAAAAAAATAACCAAAAAACAATTCACGACCATATAAGTGAGGAGATGTTTAAACTGAGTTTTTAAGAATAAAAGCTCTTGTCAGCTCGAATTTAAAAGTTAAACTTAATCGGTAGTTATTAAATATTTTTTATGAAATCGAGACTGATATAAAAGGTGATGAGTCAAGTTAAAAAAATTATGGGCCTTACTGGTTTCCTCGATGACCAGCATGGTCGCCTAGCTAGTGACCAACCCACTTTCCTCTCTCTCTTATTATTTTAGCTACATCGCACACAAATCTATGTTTAATTTTATGAATTATTATTTGATAATTTTACATGTAGCACACACTTTTTCTATCTTGCACACATAAGATTTGCAGGACAGACGTTGTATTCATCAACAATAATTACCTTTTTATATATGTCTTTTACTATCCTATGTGAAGGCCAATAAAAATAAATATATCATGTCACATTAGCACACCAACTTCTCCTCCATTCATGTACTAGGCACATAACCTAAGCTTGCACCAATCAATGAGCTACCTTGGTTGCTAATGACATGATTTTCTCCTCTCCAAAGAAATTCTAAGCTAACTGTATAAATACACCTAGTCTCACTAAGAAGAGATCAGATTTAGACAAAGCTAGACAAAGGCTAAACCTAGATACACACACAACATATTTTTACTTTTTTCTTTCTATATATCATACTTTTCTTCTCCACAAATACTAAATTAAACAATGGAGAATCTCTTATTCCACGAGAGACTTATTTTTTCATGAACTCCCAGCTCATAGACCTGGTTTTGTAGCAGACCTTGACAAGCCCAATATTTTCCATGTGAAGTTTTTTTTTTCATGAATTTATCAGTGGCGTTGTTTGTTAGAAATTGAACAAAAAGTCAATTAATTCACTTTAATCTTTTAGCAAAAACTCTTTCCATAACTAGCGAGACTCCAATATAGGAAAGAGTGATGGATCTTCCTACCATAGGGACTTTAGTTCTCTTAGGTCTCCAACAACTCTTCAACCAGGTGTAGTTACTTAATGTTGTTATCGTAACGATACAACTGCATTTTCACCCTCTGCCTACTACTACTTAACAACAACAACGACAACAACAAGAAGCTCTCATGAATTCCCCCACCAAATGTGCAATGGTGAGTCCAATTCCATGAAGAGACATGTTAGAATGACATGCAAGCAAGTAATACTCTTATACTAAAAAAGAGCTACACCAATCGCAGCTCACACGAGCCACTCCAAACAATCCAATCACTATCGATATCCATTATCTTAATCATGTACCAAAAAAAATATATAGGCATGAGACAATCTCCATGACTTCATGAGTTCATTAGCGAGAACATAGCCTAGTAGAAAAATCTTTATTTTATCGTAGCATCCCCCACACTCGACTCTTCAAATATTGTGTCTTTATAAAAGACAGTCTAGATAATCACAAGGGACTCACAAACTCTCATGAGCATGCATAAATTCTGAGAAGCATTTTAGAGCTTGTCATAAAAGATATTGATTTTATATGTAAAATTTTTCCAACCATGCTTCATGGATATACACGTGAATGGTGCCACAACCTAGAGCTTGGTTTTATTCTTCACTTTTATGATATTAGATCCAAGCTTATCTCTTGCTTTAACACAAGCATTCCTGCCAAAAAAAAAACACCATAAAGCTCTTCGCTATCACAAAATAAGAAGATGAGGGCACTAGGGCTTACCTCTAAAGGTTCAAAAAAGAAATGCTCAAAGAAAGACTCCTTGCACTCATCACCACAAAAGAACTAACTAGTGGTGTATAAGAGTAATCCTTATCGAAAAGGTTGTTCACTCTCCCTAATAGAAATCTCTTCGGTGTTAAACGAGCAATAAAAAATTATATTAGAATGGAAGAAGCTAGCGTTACTAGATAATGTCACACACGAGTACAGTCTCTACCATGCCATCAGTCATTAATAAGAGCATCTAAGAGAAGCATCAATGGGCATATTTATGGTCACCTAACATTCCTCGAGCTCATGACTACACCTCTGACCACCATACAAACTGAGGCGTTAGTTGTTATCTAAAGAGAAGAATTTGTGCAATATCCTTCTCCTATGAAAAGAAATGCAAACACGAGGAATTCTAATTAGCTTTGTCTATTCTAATTAGCTTTGTCTATTTCACCATGATAATAAACATGATGCTAAGGAGTGCCACATATTTAAAAAGGAGATAGAACGATTGATCGCTATAGTTTATGAAAAAAAAAGTAACAAGAGCTAAAGAATGAAGTTTGTGCACTTAGAATTGACGTGCTGCTTGAGATCAAATAATTTATAAATTATCTCAAAATACTTGTATCTCCATCTTTTTAATTTTTCAATAAAATAGTATTGTTTCTTAATGAAAAATCTCCATAAAATCTATTTAGTCTTCTATGTAGTCTTCATGACTCTTAACAGATCTCTATTGAATCTCCATGTCTGTCTCCAAGTTCCCGTGGCCACTTGCCTCCAAGTCTTATCATGAATTATCACCAAAATGATCAAGGATCCTTCTTAAAAAATGTTGATAAAATTTATATGAAGAAATATAAAAGTACAAACACAGCCACGAAAATACAAGTCACGTCATGGTAATATTGTTATGTAGACATATAAGTAATATTTGTAAATTTTATTCCTAACTAAGTTAAGTCTTTCGAACACCTTTTTTTTATTAAAAAAATAGGGGGGGGTAAAGGATGGGTCAAGTTAAAATAAAATGAACCTTACTGGTCACCTAGGCTAACTAGCCTTGCTAGTTGTTATAGGCCAAGCTCATGTTACCAGGTTTGCTGGTCACCCAAAAAGGGT
>Ga0307518_10003085_pt1 | contig 12047 bp, 7 predicted proteins | sample 25_EM_MG_FD_203889 | JGI IMG/M metagenome (GOLD analysis project Ga0307518, IMG submission 203889) | Populus trichocarpa ectomycorrhiza microbial communities from riparian zone in the Pacific Northwest, United States - 25_EM | ecosystem: Host-associated > Plants > Roots > Unclassified | place... | reverse complement strand
GACATCCATAGACTATTTAACTTCCTAAAGTAGATTTTGTTTCGGTATCATGAGGGAGCCAATCTTAGCTTCTTGTTGTTTAGCTTGATGATTAATTGACTGCAAAAGCAACTCTCTTCTTTTTTTAGGAGAGGAGTTGCCTTTGCAGTCAAGTAATCATCAAGCTAAATACCATAACTGAGGACTGAGGTAGAAGGAAAAGATTTAGAAGATTATGATAAAATCTTAGCATTACATTCAAGTCTCAAAAACTAAAGACATGCAAATTGCTGCAACATCGAATGAAACAAGACACCTATTTATGTTCTTAAATGGTTTTGAGGTTCGCTGCTATCGAACTGATAGGAGGCCTTCAGGTAGAGCAGTCATACTGCTGCTGTTACGTACATGAGTAAAAAATAGAGTAGTCCCTGTATGCAACCAATTCTGTTTTCTAGACGGCAAAAATAGCTTCCATTTTATTTCCCGAGCTCGTTAGTGAACCGTCCAACACGAGTAAATTTGCTGCAACTACTGGAGCAGCTCGGCAGACTAACTATTCTCCACGTGATAACTAATATAAAACCTGTTCATTTTGAGTTTTTGATGAAATATCGAAAAAATATGGTTGAGTTGCGCAAATGCAACAAAGTTGTTGGCTCCTTAACAAATGGCATTTGAAAGTATAAACTGATACGCAAATAAGCAGATAACTTATTGTATGATTTACCTTTTCTTTTCATTTGATTAGGTAGCTCAATTTTTTTGTCTTACGTACATTTGAGCTACACCAATATCTTGCTTTGCAGCACGTCAAAAAGAAATGGCTACAAGTTCTGTAACAGAACTTGTTCAAGCAGTGAACAGACCCCGTGCACTCAGTGAATCAACCAATCGTCCGTTGATGAGAAAATCAGAAGGTGGTGGAGAAGGGGAAAGAAAAGGAGCTATAGGAAGGCGAAACTCGGAGAATGTGGCTCCAAATAGACGGAATTCTCACGGGGGTACTCGAAACTCAATGCAACGTATCAGTGAGTTGCCGGAAAAGAAACCAAGAAAATCTAGCCGCCTTTCTTTCATGGGGTATAACTGCTTTTTGATGGCCATTGTAGCAGTAGACACCAGCATGCGATTCGTTCTTTTTTTTTTTTTTGGTTGGCATATCTTCCTATTCTACTATTTGACATATATTGTTTGGTAATTCGATTTAGTCTCATGAGAAAAAGTACACATTCCAATGATGAGAGCTTTGACGTTGGAATTACTCTCGATGATGATTTTGAGAGTGATGACGACGATGATGACGCAAGGCTTGATAGCCTTGATGACAAGGTGAGGAAGAAGGAAATGAGAAAGGGTATTGATCTCGCTACCACTCTTGAACGTATAGAGAAAAACTTTGTCATCACTGATCCAAGGCTGCCTGATAATCCCATTGTAAGATTCTTACTTCAACAAGATACATCTATTTTGCCTTTATGTTATTCATTCTGAATGATGTAGTAGGAAACTGAGATGTATAAATTTCCTAACTGTTTAAAATTTTCAGATATTTGCCTCTGATAGCTTCTTAGAGCTTACAGAGTACAGTCGTGAAGAAATCTTGGGAAGAAATTGCAGGTACGCTCCTGAACTGATGCATTTCTGAAATGCTGTGATTAGTTTGAATTTATCTGAAAACATTAGATTAATTTCTTAATTGTAACCAGAAGTTACTAACCCTATCTGAGTTCCCAAAATTCTCAGACCTTTTTCACCCAAATCAGTCATTCCTTCACAGCATTATGAGCATGATCGAGAAGGTCCGTAATCAGAGAAAACCGAACATGACTTTCTTTTCACTAACGCTAGATGCTAATCTTAGACTTCCACCTCCTCCTTTTCCTTATGCTCATAGGAGACATTAAAACTGCCAGGTTGACACCACATCAGTGCCCTGTATTAAAAGAAGACTTGTGCAGTAAACATTCTTAAAGTCTATAAATAAAATGAAATGCAAATGAATATATTGCAATCTATTTCATGCTTTGATTTTGTAGATTCTTGCAAGGGCCTGAAACCGATCCAGCGACTGTGAGGAAAATAAGGGAAGCAATTGATAACCAGACAGATGTCACCGTTCAGCTGATTAACTATACCAAGAGTGGTAAGCCAACTTTTGCAGTCTGAATTCTCTGTGACATTTCAGAATGGATAGCTAACTCAAAAGCATGTAGCATTAGATTACTTCTTACATGCTCATGGTAGTATTTATATGCCTTCAAAGCAAAGTGAATAGTACTGCTGTTATGCGTCTTGCTACTTCCTTTATTTTCATACATTGATCTGTTCTATTTAATCAAGTATAAAGCATTTCAAGACAAATCTGGAGAACATTCCTTCTTAGGTTCTCTCATTATTTTTTTTTTACTGTAATGCTAATTCTGAAATGAACACCTCTCCTTGTTCTTGTTGACACCATAAAAAGAAAACCTGTAATTTTCTTTTTTTTTTTCCTTTAAGTTAATCATGGCCTTCCACACTTGATCCAGGTAAGAAGTTCTGGAACCTGTTCCATCTGCAGCCTATGCGTGACCAAAAGGTACATTACCTGCATCTTCAAACCAAAAAATATTATGTTGTATCTCGTAAATCACTATTTTTATGAAATGAATCCTCATGGAAATCAAAAGTGAAAGGTTCTTTATGAGCTTTATCTTCTTGTGAACAGGGAGAAGTGCAGTATTTTATTGGAGTGCAATTAGATGGCAGTGAGCATGTTGAGCCACGTACCAATAGTATCCCAGAGGCAACAGCTATAGAGAGTGAACAACTGGTCTAAATTCTCTTCTTTTCTCTGTTTAAATCCCTGTAAAGCTAAGATTTTCAAACAACAGTACTGCTAATATACATGTTAAATTAGTTCTCTGAAACTTCAAAGCTCAAGAATGCTAAAATTTCACCTCCCATTTCCTGAAGAAGCAGTGGTTTAATATTGTCACGATCATTTATTTCATCCACATCGTTAACAATGTCTCTCTAGAGGTATACATTTTCCCCTAACGAGCTGGACTGGTGTCCACTATCAGGTGAAACAAACTGCAGAAAATGTTGATGACGCAGCGAGAGAACTTCCGGATGCTAATATGGTAACTCCCTAAACGGCAAAAAGTAATCCTATCTTTAAATAGTCCTTTTGTGATTTGATTCTAGCAAAAAGTTCTCCTATCTGCAGAGACCAGAAGATTTGTGGGCTAATCATTCAAAAGTGGTTTATCCAAAGCCTCACAGAAAGGACAGCCCATCATGGAAAGCGATTCAAAAGGTATTATCCTTTGGATCCTTGAATATGTGTAACAATGACAATAGATTACAATCTCATTGTCAAGTGATCCAAAGCTGATTTTATGATGTGATATACAAATCGTTGGCATCGTTCTGCAAATTGTCGGACTTCAATTTTTCTTCAATGTGCACATGCCAATTTTATCTCTTTTTTTTTTTGCTCACCTATCTGCAGATTCTAGAAAGTGGAGAACAATTAGGCCTAAAGCATTTTAGGCCAGTAAAGCCCTTGGGATCCGGTGACACTGGCAGGTTTGTCTTTCCATTTCTGTACTGAATCCTCAGATCACTGAACTTGTGTGATTCATAGTAGAGGGATTTCCATTTCCTTGGTTTATCTCCAGCACCTGTAGCAAGAAATCATAAAAACGTGTTGCTGATAGTTTGCTTTTTCAAATAGATTTTTAATCGGTCTTTTTGTTAACCAAGATCATTTTCCTTTCACTTGTTATACTCACGCTGAATTAATCTTGAAAATTGTTTTCTGACTTGTCAATCGGCACGCAGCGTGCATTTGGTAGAATTGTATGGAACTGGTCAGTTTTTTGCCATGAAGACTATGGACAAGGCTGCTATGCTCAACCGCAATAAGGTAACTATTAACTATCTTTAATGTTGACGTTTGATATCTATAGTTTCTCGATTCTTGCTGGTCAACTAGCTTACTTTCCTTCACATTCAGCAATTCATGTTTACAGTTGATAATTTTTTCACTAAAATTAGATTATGACATTTTGGTTTCCACAAACTTGTTTTAATGACTCTAAAGTTTTGAGTATCTTTGGATAAGTTGAATGTCCTGAGTGTTATAGTTGCTTGTTAGCCAATAAATTACATGTCATTGTTATTCTCTGATGTTCATTCATGCTGTCTTTCAATGCAGGTGCATAGAGCTTGTGCAGAGAGAGAAATTCTTGACATGTTGGACCACCCTTTTCTTCCTGCGTTGTATGCTTCATTTCAGGTTAGACAATGGGCATGGGTTGAACTAACAGTTTTTTTCTAGAATGCCTAATCTTTGCAATGGTGAACATTAAAGTTTAGGTGCTTGTCCTGTGATTGTATTTGAATCTGTATTTAAGATTCATTTACTTGAGTCATATGTAGATTATTAAAATTCTAATGATAATGTTTCAGACGAAAACACATATCTGTCTGATAACTGATTACTGCCCTGGTGGCGAGCTCTTCCTGCTTTTGGACAGACAGCCAAAGAAGGTGCTGAAGGAAGATGCTGTGAGGTAAAAACAAAGAATAGTTTCATAATGGTAAAAACAATTTCACTATAAATGAAGCAAGAAACTTGGATACTCATTACTCTCAATTTAGTTCAATAAAATGCAGATTTTATTCCCAAAGGAGGACAGATCATTTTGAAAATGTGTGTGCTGTCCATAAGGGGCTAGTCACTTTTGGGACTCATAACTATGAAATACCTGAGAAATTCTTTATGATTTTGTAGATTTTATGCTGCAGAGGTAGTCATTGCATTGGAGTACCTTCATTGTCAAGGTAGATATTTGAGTTGATCATCAATATGTAATTATTGTAAGAACTGAGTTGATTTAATATTTAAAGTTTCCAAAACTGACACTAAGCGATGATTGAATCCATATGAATGATGGCCCTGACTTGTACAAGAACATTCCGTTGCCCTTTTACCTTTTCTTCTAAGTTAGCAAGCTAAGCAGTGGTAATTCTAAAGATTCCTCCGGGGGGAAATAGAGATGTCTCCTACGTTATCCCTAATATATATTTGGAAGTATGAACGTAATTTCTAATTTGAGTTGCATAGAATTTTTTTTGTATTATTCTGATTTGCCTCTCCCTAGATATCCCTTCTTCTATGTGGCTTGCTTGATCAGCAGTTATATTAAACTATTTTTGTCCTGGCTCTTGAAGCTTTTCTCCTAGTAAACTCAGAAGAGTGATTTTAACTTAGGTGAATAAAGAGTCTAGACAAAGCAGTGTCTTCTACTAGGAACTTTTCAGTGAATATTGGAGTCACATAATTTCCAAAACTATAATCCAATAAATAAAAGGATTACGAGGCTATTATGTTCTTCCCTTGGTTTCATTCATTACTGAATTCAGCTGTTTCTCTTGCAGGGATAATTTACAGGGACTTAAAGCCTGAGAATGTTCTACTTCAGAGCAATGGGCATGTGGCCTTGACAGATTTTGATCTATCATGTTTAACATCCTGCAAACCCCAGGTATCCCAGCTGCACTTTATCCTTTTTCCCACTTGACATCATTTCTTCTATTTCTATATGCCTCAGAATGTTTTGTTTAAGAATTTTTTTTTTGGCTACTTTAGAGTATGTACTCAGTTTTGATTTTTTTTTCTGACCTGTAACTCAATACTGACATTAACATAATATTTTTTTTATGCTCTCTTCAGCTCTTGATTCCAAGTACAAATGAAAAGAAAAGGCACCGTAAACATCAGCAGGCGCCGCCAGTCTTTATGGCTGAACCAATGAGAGCTTCAAATTCTTTTGTTGGAACTGAAGAGTATATAGCTCCGGTTTGTTTTCTTGCTTGAACCTGCTTTTCATATATATATATATATTTGATCTTATTCGTGTTTTAGTTTTTTTGGACAGAGGTAGATGTGGACTTTCATTCCTTAGGGAGTGAGAGGGCAAGCAGCAATGTGCAGCATTCATTTCTTTTTTTTCTGTTATTGTTTTTTTCAGCACTGCATTCATAACTTGTCCAAAGTCACCAGCATGAACCTTGAAGTCAAATCCCTTTTCAATATATAAGTATAAGCTGCACAATGACTTCCAGCTCTTCAAGATTCTCTTGCTTCCAGTTTGGTATTTCAGTCATGCTGAAAGCCAAAACTTTTTTCATGTGAACAGAAAATTTTAGTTTTGAAAGGTTTAAACCATGGTTTGGTTGAGGATCAGTCACTGAATTCTGAAAACAGAGATTTTTTCATTTTCTGTCTTCTAATGTCCTACCAATGGACAGTTTTCCTGTAATTTTTTTTTTTTGAAGTTGTATGTAGGTTTTATTACTTCTTTTCATGCGTATGCTTTTCTTCTCCTGTTTTACAGAGTTTGAATTGTCTTCTGTCATTGCAGGAAATCATAACTGGGGCAGGCCATACCAGTGCCGTGGACTGGTGGGCTCTAGGTAATTATCTACCACTTTGATCTTTGAAATGTCTTAAATGTTTGATGCCATGTCCATCATTATGCTTCGATCAATTAGACATTGAATTTGGCAAAACTGTAGCTTTCAGGATTTTAATATTCTTCCTCTCTAACTTCTTTCATTTGATTCTCTTTTTGGTCGCAGGAATTCTGCTATATGAAATGCTTTATGGATACACACCATTCAGGGGAAAGACCAGGCAAAAGACATTCGCCAACATTCTTCACAAGGATCTCAAATTCCCTGGAAGTATACCGGTGAGATAATTTGTTGAGTATGCGCGCATGTCTTCATGGGAGCGTTAGTCACTGTGCACAAGAATTTACGACAAGGAGAATAACATAGAATTCTTAACTTTGTCATGGAGCAGGTTAGCCTCAACGCGAAGCAGTTAATGTACCGTTTGCTGCATAGGGACCCCAAAAACAGGTTGGGTTCGCGAGAAGGAGCGAATGATATTAAACGGCATCCATTCTTCAAGGGTGTCAACTGGGCACTGGTTCGCTGCTTGGTAAGATAATAACAAGCCTGTCCTTGTATCACTTCGTATCCTAGAGTAGCAGAGTTTAGGCACTGACAGATTCATGGATTCCCAGAATCCTCCTGAGCTCGAGGCACCATTTTTGGAGTCCGGAGAAGAAAAGGAAGCCAAAGTTGTGGATCCTGGAATGCAGGATCTACAGACAAATATCTTCTGAAGAGGTGATATTTCTGCAACACACATGCTTCTTGCTAGATAGTAGTAGTCTTATAATGTCCCTTCTTCTAATCAAGTTCTTAACACGTTGTTTTCAGCTGAGTTGAGGAGTATTTTAACGCTTTGTATTCAGGAGAAGAAGATGGTTGGCCCTGAAGACCACCTCTGATCTTCTTTCTTTTCCCTTTATCAATGAATGATTTGATTGCTTTTTTGCTTATTAAGGTTTTTGATATGGTCGTGTAATGATGTGAGTGCTAATTTATTGCAACATGCAGCAGTTCCATGTGTACTTCACTCTTGAAATTACTGTCCTTGGATTTATTTATTTATTTAATATCCTTCTCTTCGAGTTAATTACAAAATTAGAGTGGTTGCTAGGAGTGAAGAACATTTGTTCCTTTTCATTTTTTGTATTTTTAGTAAAATTCATTAATTAAGAAATTAATTGGTTGTGACCAATTTGAGATTTTTATTTTGTTTCTGAAGAATAATTAATTATATTTTAAAAATAAATAAATGAAAAAATAGAAAAAACGAATACTTAAATAGATAAAATAACAGACCTTTCAATGAAAAACAAAAATGAATACAAGTAATTAAATAAAAATAAATGTAGTAGTGAGAACCCTGAAAGAAAAAAAAAATAAGTTGAAGAAAAAAACAATAAATAAATATTAGATAATAATATAAATCATATCTTGGGGTCTCACCTAACAGTTTAAGTTATTGGGTTGAGATGATTATTTGACATGGTATCAGAATCTTAATGACCAAGTGATCACAAGTTCGAATTTCACTATTCTTATTTATTTGATAAAAATTAAGCACAAGATAATGTGAGTTTATGGCTTTCACTTGAGGGGGTGTGTTAGAGAATAATATAAATTATATCTTGGAGCGGTTTTCACTTGAGAAGGTGATTTAAACTATTGGGTTGAGATAATTATTTGATAATAAAAATATATTTAGTCATTATCTCTATTTTACAAAATTGAAGTATAAATAAGGCATCATGTGTCTGCTCATAGAACACTGACAATTTCTAACTCTATAATTACAAAATTGAAGCAAAAGTAAAGTACATGATGATATAGGCACTCACTTTTTAGTGCGATATGTTTACTCTATAAATACGTTGATAATTTTTTAATAAAAAGATAACAAAAAGAACTTGATTAAAAAAAAATCCTTTCAAATATAAGAAAAAAAAATATAAGTGTTAAAATAAAAATAATTCCACCTGATAATATATCCAAATTGGAATTGAATTTTAAAAAATTCGTGGATGATGGTGATTTAGTGAGTTTTTAGTTTATTTATCTTCAAAGCCACCCTTTTAATCTTACTTAATATAAAATTCTTCTGTTTTTTTTCTTCAATTTTAGTTATTTCATGATTTTAAATTTATCAAAACACCAAGAAAAAATCATAAGGGGATCACCAATTTGACAATATAAAATATATGAGGGGCATTTTAGTCTACTAAAAAATCACCCCAACCAATGCCTTATATATACACACTTGCTATTTGACCCGCATTGTGTTGCGGGTCATAATTGTTTTTGTTTTTTAAAAAATATCAAAACAAATATAAAAAATATAAATAAAAAAATATAGATATACAAGCTATTTTAATTTTTGTTTTTTGAAAAAAGAATTTAAAGTGTAATTTAAAAAGTTTATCCAAGTATTTAATTAAATAAAGTTGATATAATTATCTATGTGAATAAACAATAAAAAATTGTTAACAATAACTAAAAGAGAAACTTGAAAAATTAAGAGAAAAATGTAGATCAAAATATTTAATCTCTCAAAAAGAGAAATTTATTCATTTGTGTCTACTGAATTTATTTATTACAATTAATAAAAGATAATAAAAATAAAAACACATATGAAACTAATTGAATAAAATAAAAAGAAAAAACTATTATGCAAGGCCGAATATTAGAAATATTATTTTTATAAAATAAAGCTCATATGTATAACATAAAAAATAATTCTTTAAAAATTTAATACAAATAAAATATTTTAAAAAAATCTCTATTTAAAAAAGGTCTGTAAAACTCGTGGCTTAAGTCATAAAATTAGGATAAATCAATAGAAATATTTTTAAAGATAACCACAAAACCAATCTTTTTCTAAAAAATAATAATGTAGAATGATAAAATCATAAAAGGAAATGATAAAAAATAGATGTTGAACCGCATTAACTTTTCAAAATTGTGAATTGTGTCATTTCAAAAATCTCTAACAAATCAGAAGCCGAAAAATGAAACCTTGAAAAAACCAATCATACAAAAAAAATAAAATGAATGAGGGTGAAAATAAAAATAAAAAATAAATTATAGGGCATTAAAAAATTTAAATTGGGGGGTTAAATGAAAAAAAAAAACTTTAACAAAAAGAAAAAAAATCAAAAGAATGAGGGTTAAATTGAAAAAAAAAAAATATAAATTTTGATTGAACGATGAAATTGAAAACCAATAAAACTTTAACAAAAGAGCCATAGAAAAAATCAAAAATCAAAATAATAAGGACCAAATTGGAAAAAAAAATATATGACAAATTTTAATTTAATGACTAAATTGAAAACATAAAAAACTTTTATAAAAGGGTCAAGGATGAAAATAAGCAATAAAAAAACACAAGGACTGAAATTGAAAAAACAAAAAAAAAAGAACAAACATGTACTTTCTCTAGAAGAGAGAGAGAAAAAAGAAACGACAGCCAACAACAAACTGCCCATCATCCGCTACCACGTACCACACCAATAGAAAAACGTCACGATGATGTTTTTAAAGACACCGTGGAAGGGCAGGTTTAGCCACTTGATGGTGTCGCACAATCTGCTATAAGAGTGTGGATGCCCTTTATGCACTAGTACGTAATGAGTACACGCCAACAACTTTTTCAAATAAAAAAATTATTTTTTCAACTTAAAAATATCAGAATGCCCTTCATAAGCTTAAAAAATTAAAAAAAATAAACTTGTGTAAAAGGAAAAAAATGCCCTGATGTATGCCTTTTTTTTTTGTCTTTTCTAACGGTAAAAACATATTTTTATTGTATTCTAAGAAGCAAAAAGCCAAAAAAACCATTTGTCAACAACTCTAGTTATTTTTATCGATAAATAAGTAATTTTATTGTTTTAAAGTTATTGAAAAGATAAAATAACTTTTGGTTAACATTTCTAAATTTTATTGATCTCGAGGGTAAATACATCATTTTACTGTGCAAAAAAAATTGAAAAAGAATAACATTCCCTGAACAATTTTTTAATGACCAATGAGTCACTAAAAAAGACCAAATTATCTCCACCACCAAGGTGCTCATTCTTCCATCCAAGGATAAAATGATAATTTTACTATAACAATCCATAATAAATTGTGTCTAGTGCTGTAATGAAAAACCTATGACCTGTAGATTTTCTATTAATTAGCAAATAAACAAAAATAACCACCCTTTTTTACTTTTGATAACTTGGAGCCCTCTCACATTTTATTGTTCATGTTCATAGTAGATTTTTTTTCCTTCTTAATCCCTAATGTTTTTTATAATTTGGTCATTATATTATTATTTTTCAAATTCATTTCCCATGATTTAATGTCTTACAACCTATTTGGGAACGCGGTGCAAACCGCGTTCCCTCAAATTTTAATTTTTTTTTTAATGTTTTCAGATCGTTTGATATGCTAATATTAAAAATAATTTTTAAAAAATAAAAAAAATATTATTTTGATGCATTTCTAAGCGAAAAGCACTTTGAACCGCAACCGCTACCACAATCCCAAACAGGCTCGATTCATCTACGTGTATTCAATATGTAATATCATATTTTAAAATTAAACTAAAGATTTATTTTACAAAATACAATTTGTTATTAAAATATTGAAAGAATTCGGATCAAACTCATAAACAAAACCAAAGTTATTTCCACACAGAGTAGAAGTGTGGAAAACTTTGATTTTATCCTGAAGTCTTGAATTATACTCGTTTGATCGTATTGTTTGACTTTTTAATTGTGGTTCAAAATTTTAATTTTTTTAACGTTTCAATTCTCTAGATATTAATGAACAAGAGAGTAAGTTATCAAGCAGTAATAAAAGAGAATGGCGAGCCAACCACGTCCCAATATAAATAATAGAATTCAATGGAGATAATTTTGGGAAAAGTTAATTTATTTTAGATTCAACTTACTTTGCATTTTTAAACTTATTAAATAATGTTTTCAACTTATTCAAAATATAATTATTGAGATTTCTTTGATATTTTTGAGATCCGTTGAAAAAAAGAGAGCATATGACAGCCTACTCTTTAAAAATAAATAATAAAAAAGCCTGCCACGTGACCTTAGTCTTCTTGGAGACCAGGAAGGAAGTTGGCCAAGGCCAATTCTATTTTTTCTTAAAAGTTTTATTTTTAAAATTTATTTTTTTAATATTTTTTATTTATTCAAATTTGAAAAAACAATTAAATAATGAAAATAAAAAAAAACTGAATAAACTAATTAGAAAAATAAGAAAAAAATGTTCGGTTTGGTTTCAATCTTAAAAGTTTAGAACCGATTCAATTTGATCATTCAGACAGCACTGAAGCAAGTTGTATAAATTCTAAGATTTCCCCTAACCCTAAAGTCTAAATCAAACCTAGATGCCCCCAATTTTCTCTCAATCTTTTTCATCCTCACAAGCTTTCTCGTCTGTCTCTCATTATCTTCTCTTTATCCTCCATCATCGTTACCAGTATCTCTCTCTATCCTCCATCACTATCGCCAGTCTTTGTCTCTACTGTACATAACAATAACTTTTCCCCTTCTTCTACTTGTTTCTTACCACTCGTGTTTGATACTTACTTATTAGTTGGACATTAATTGGTT